>WBZM01000003.1_pt1:507500-635640 | contig 635640 bp, 489 predicted proteins | sample 5204271 | NCBI WGS metagenome assembly WBZM01 (sample SAMN12344346, study PRJNA552823) | activated sludge metagenome | biome: Activated sludge suspended growth; feature: Nitrification reactor; material: Wastewater; isolation source: activated sludge from nitrification reactor of...
CACGCGTCGACGCCTCGCGGACGAATCACCGCGTCGACGTGCCCGCCGCGCAAAAACACCTCGGTGGGCAGTGCGCGGCCGTTGTACTCGCTGGCCATCGTGAAGCCGTACGCGCCCGCGTCCCGGATCACGACCCGGCGCGGAGGGGGTTGCGGCAAGACGTGTGTGCCGAAATCGTCGGAGCTCTCGCAGACGGGGCCGACGACGCGCATCGGCAGTCCGCCGGCGTCGGCGGCGCGCTCGAGCGGCTCGATGCGGTGGAGCGCGTGGTACAGCGCCGGGCGCAGCAGATCGTTCATCCCGGCGTCCACGATGAGCCACGTGCGCTCGTCGTCGTTTGGCTTCGCGCGCTTCTGCATGACCACGCCGGCGCAGAGCACGCCGTGGCTCCCCACGAGCGAGCGCCCAGGCTCGATGAGCGTCCGACACGACTCGCGCCCCGCACGTCGGACCTCGACCGCGAGAGCGCGCGCGAAATCCGCCGGGTTCGCGTCGCAACCCTGGCCGTAGTCGATGCCGAAGCCCCCGCCGAAGTCCACCAGGGTGAGCGCAGGTCGACCGCTCGAAGTCATCGCGACGTCGCAAGATGACGCAATCGTCAGCAACATGCGCGCGGCTTGGATGTATGCGTCCGTCGTGGTCAGCTGCGAGCCGATGTGGCTCGAGACGCCGACCAGCTCGACGTTCGAGCACGACTGGATGCGCTCGACGGCGAGGCCGATCTCCGCCTTGGGGATGCCGAACTTCGCTTCGTCGTGCCCCGTGGCGATGTAGGCGTGCGTGTCCGCCTCCACCCCGGGGTTGATGCGCAGGCTCACGCGGGCGCGCCGGCCCGCGGCGCGAGCGCGCTCGTCTATCCTGGGCAGCTCCTCGATGCTCTCGGCTTGGATCGAGAGGATGCCACGCGGCCCCGCGCCGATCGCCCGATCGAGCTCGGCGGCTTGTTTGGCCACCCCGCTGTAGACGATGTCCTCCGGGGGAATGCCGCAGGCGAGCGCGAGCGCGAGCTCGCCCCCGGAGACGACGTCCGCTCCGGCCCCCTCCGCCGCGAGGGCGCGGACGATGGGCCCCGCGCTGTTGGCCTTGATCGCGAACGCGACGAGGTGCGGGAGGCCATCGAAGGCTTCGCGCAGCGCGCGCGCCTCGCCTGCGATCGCGTCGAGGTCGTAGACGTAAGCCGGGGTCGACAGCGGAGCGCCGTCGACCCCGAACGAAGACGGGTCGTCGAACAGCGCGGCGAGCCGGACACCGCCGAGCAAGGCCGCGCCGGACTCGTCGCGCTCGAAACCCATCAGCGGCGGCGCTCCCGGTCGCGCGGCGGACCGTCGCGGCGCGGACCACGACCCTCCCGATCACGCGGCGGCGGGGCCTCGCGGCGCGGCCGCTCTTCCATGCCCTCGGGCAGGGGGAGCAGCTCTCGCCGCGAGAGGCGCACGCGGCCCTCGCGGTCGATGCTGATGACCTTCACCTCGAGCTCGTCGCCCTCTTTCACGACGTCCTCGACGCGCTCGATGCGCTCGTGGGCGAGCTCCGAGATGTGGACGAGGCCGTCCACGTTCGGGAGGATCTCCACGAAGGCGCCGAAGTCTGCGATGCGCTTGACGGTCCCGCGGTAGGTCGCGCCCACCTCGGGCTCCGCCGTGAGGCCCTTGATGATGTCGAGGGCACGCTTCACGGCGTCCGGATCGGCGGACGCCACGTTGACGGTACCGTCGTCTTCCACGTCGATCGAGACGCCGGTCTGGTCGACGATGCCCTTGATGGTCTTGCCGCCAGGCCCGATGATGAGGCGGATCTGGTCGGGCTTGACCTTCACGGAGGTGATGCGCGGAGCCCACTTGGACAGCTCCGGCCGCGCGGCGGGGAGCGTCTCGGCCATCTTGCCGAGGATGTGCAGGCGCCCTTCCCTCGCCTGATCCAGGGCGCGCTCGAGGATCTCGCGCGAGAGGCCGGAGATCTTGATGTCCATCTGGATGGCGGTGATGCCACGCGAGGTGCCGCAGACCTTGAAGTCCATGTCGCCGAGGTGGTCCTCGTCACCGAGGATGTCGCTCAGGATCGCGTACTTCTGGCCTTCCATGATGAGGCCCATCGCGATGCCGGCGACCGGCGCCTTCACGGGAACGCCCGCGTCCATCAGGCTGAGGCAGCCGCCGCAGACGGCGGCCATGGAGGAGGAGCCGTTCGACTCGAGCGTCTCCGACACGATGCGGATCGTGTAGGGGAACTTGTCCGCCGGGGGCATGACCTTGGACAAGGCCCGCTCGGCGAGGGCGCCGTGGCCGATCTCGCGCCGGCCGGGGCCGCGCATGGGCTTGGTCTCGCCGGTGGAGAACGGCGGGAAGTTGTAGTGGAGGTAGAAGCGCTTCCAGGTCTCGCCGAGGAGGCTGTCGATCTTCTGCTCGTCCGCGGTGGTGCCGAGCGTGGTGGCGACGATCGCTTGCGTCTCGCCGCGCTGGAACAGGGCGCTGCCGTGGACGCGCGGCAGGAGGCCCGCCTCGGTCACGATCGGACGGATGGTCCGGCCGTCTCGGCCGTCGATGCGGATCTTCTCCTCGATGACCATCGTGCGAACGACGTGAGCTTTCCGCTCCTCGAACTCGTTCTTCACGAGGTTCTCGATCGACTTGTACTTCTCCTCACCGAGCTCGGCCTTGAGCGTCTCGGCGACCTTCTTCTTGATCTCGGAGTAGCCCTCGTACCGCGCCTTCTTGTTGACGACGCGCGTCGCCTTGGCGAGCTCGCCGTCCGCGAGGTCCTTGATGCGGCTCGCGACCTGCGGGTCGAGCGTGGCGGCAGCCCACTCACGCTTCGGCTTGCCGACCGCCGCGCGCATCCGCTCGATCAGCTCGATGATGGGCTGCGCCTCCCGGTGGGCGAACATGAGCGCGTCGATGACCTCGGCCTCCGAAGCCTCGCTCGCGCCGCCCTCGACCATGACGATGGCGTCCTTCGAGACGGCCACCACGAGGTCGATGTCGCTCTTCTCCTGCTCCTCGACCGTCGGGTAGACGATGAGCTCGCCGTCTTTGCGGCCGACGCGGATACCCACGATGGGGCCGTTCCACGGGATGTCGGAGATGTGGATGGCGGCGCTGGCGCCCGTGAGCGCGAGCACGTCCGCCTTGTTCTGGCGATCGCTCGAGAGGACCGTCGCGATGATCTGCGTGTCCTTCTTGAACCCGTCCGGGAAGAGCGGGCGGAGCGGCCGGTCCATGATGCGGCAGGCGAGGATCTCTTCCTCGCGCTGGCGGCCTTCGCGCTTGAAGAAGCCACCGGGGATGCGGCCCGCGGCGTACGTCTTTTCGACGAACTCGCAGGTGAGCGGGAAGAAGTCCAGGCCGGGGCGCTCGTCCGTGCAGACGGCGGTGACGAGGACGACGGTCTCGCCGTAGGTGATGAGGACGGAGCCGTGGGCTTGTTTGGCGAGACGGCCTGTCTCGAGGGTGAGCTTGCGACCGCCGACGGTTACGGATTCACGTACGAACATGGGATGGGAATCGAGCCTTTCTCTCGCCTTGGGGGGCGAGGCCGCGTGACGTGCAGCGTGACGCCGGGTCGCGGGTGCTCTCTTCTTCTCCGTTCTCCACCGAGAACCACGGTTCTCGCCAGGGAGCGAAGTCGAAGCGGAGGGCCCTGCCCGGGTTGGTTTCTAAGGGGTTGAAGCGGCTCCGCCCCTCTTCGAGGGATCGAAGAGGGGCGGAGGACCTTTCACTTGCGGAGGTTGAGCCGCGTGATGATGTCGCGGTACCGGTCGACGTCGACCCGACGGAGGTAGTCGAGCTGACGACGACGCTGCGAGACGAGCTTGAGCAGCCCGCGCCGCGAGTGGTGGTCCTTCTTGTGGGTCTTGAAGTGCTCCGTCAGCTGGTTGATGCGCTCGCTGAGCAGGGCAATCTGCACCTCGGGCGAGCCGGTGTCGCCGTCGTGCTTTCGGAACTGCTGGATGAGAGTGGACTTCTGTTCGGGATGGAGCATCGTTTCCTCGACGCCCGACCAGGAGCGATGCGCGCAGCGCATGCCCCTTGGTGGGCCAGTTGGTTACCCAAAAAGGTGGCGGACTATACCCCGACCCCGTCCCCAGTCAATCGCGCCGCGACCGGCGCGGTCGACCTGACAGAACAGGATCGGCAAGGTAGCCTCAACGACTCGGATGGCTCGAACCCCCCCGCTCGGATCGAACAACCCGCCCGTGCAGGATCCATCGGGGCTGGGTACGCAGCGGACGACCCTGGGACAGGCCTCTCCGCCTCCTTCATCCGGACCGCAGCCTTCCGGGCACGCGGCCGCCGCGCGGACGATGGGCCCAGAGGACTCCATCATCCGCGGCGGGACGATTCGCCCGCCGGGCGAGAGCCCAGGCCCGCCGGCGATCTCCCCCTACTCGTCGAGCCCCATGGTTCCGCTTGGGGAGCTTCGGGGCTCCCGCGCGTCCATCAGCGCTTCCCAGCCCGACACGATCCTCCCGAAGTTCTGCCCCGAGTGCCTGATCCGGTACCCCGCGGAGTTCCGCGTCTGTCCGAAGGACGCGTCCGAGCTGCTCGACGCCGAGAACGAGGACCACGATGAGCTCGTGGGGCGAACCCTCTCGGACACGTACGCGATCGTCCGCGCCATCGGGGAAGGCGGCATGGGCCGGGTCTACGAGGCCCGACACACGCGCATCGGAACCAAGCGGTTCGCCCTCAAGATGCTCCATCCGGAGTACGCACGTCAGGCCGAGGTGCTCTCGCGGTTCCAGCGCGAAGCGGAGGCGGCCGCCTCGATCCGCAGCCCGTACGTGGGCGATGTCTACGATATCGGCCGAACCGCGGACGGCAGGCCGTTCATCGTCGCGGAGTACCTCGAAGGCGAGGAGCTCGCGAACTTCCTTCGGGCGCGCGGCAAGCTCAGCGTCGACGTCGCCGTGCGGATCGTCCGCCAGATCTGCAAGGCCCTCTCCGCTGCGCACGGGAAGGGGATCGTCCACCGCGACATGAAGCCGGAGAACGTGTTCCTGGTCGGGGACCTGTCGAGCCCGACTGCCAAGGTGATCGACTTCGGCATCTCGAAGGTGCACGACTCGGGCGCGCAGTCGCTGACGAAGACGGGCATGATCATGGGCACGCCTTCGTACATGGCGCCCGAGCAAGCGCGCGGGGAGCGCGTCGACCACCGCGTGGACATCTACGCCGTGGGCGCGATCCTGTACGAGCTCGTCACAGGCAAGCGCCCGTTCGATCGACCCGATCCGACCGCGACGCTCACGGCCGTTCTCCTCGAGGAGCCGGAGCGGCCGTGCACGCTCAACCCGAACATCCCCGAGTCGCTGGAGATGTTGATCCAGCGCGCGATGGCCAAGCGCCCCGAGGATCGCTACGCCTCGATGGACGACTTCGAGGCCGAGCTCGCGGCGTTCGCGGAGCACGCCGGAGGCGGGGCGCCCACGACGATGTCGCCGCCGCGCCTGCACCAGCCGTCAGACCCGCGCGGGTCGCGCGTCGCGATCGACGAGCGGCAACGTGACGTCTCCGTCTCGCGCCCCACGATCGCCCTGATGGGCGCGCTGGCGACGTTCGGTGTCCTCGCCGGGCTCTTGACCGTGGGCGCCGCGGTGATCCGCCTGACCCGCGGCGGCACCGCCGCGGCGAACGTCACCGGATCGGAGGCGCTGCTCCTCGGCCTGATGATGACCCTGGCGCTGGCGACGCCGCTCGGGTTCGCCGTGCACTGGGTCCGGAAGAACGTCTGGAAGAACAGCGCGAAGACCGTCGAGCTCGCGACGAACATGCGACGCGTGGTCGTGAGCGCCTTCGTGACGTACGGCGTCGCGGCGCTCACGGTGCACCTGGTCGAGGCGGTCGTCCTCCGCCGCGCCGCGGGCGTCGCCTGGCCCGTGTGGGACCTCGTCGCGTTCGCGTTCGCCGGTGTGGCCGCCGGGGTCACCTACCTCGCGTTCCGACGATGACGAGAGACAGCGGCTCGTGAGCGGCAGGCTCAGGCGCCGCGGCTGTCGAGCCAGGCCTGAAGGAGCAGCGCCGCAGCCGCGCCGTCGATCGCCTGGCTGCGGGCCTTGCCCCGCTTTCGCCCGGCGTCGTCGAGCCGGCGGTGCGCCGCCACGGTGCTGAGGCGCTCGTCGATCAGCTGGACGGGGAGGCTCGTGGCTTCGCGGAGCTGCGAGGCGAGCGCCTCGGCTCGCCTCGCCGGCGGCCCCGCCTCACCCGAGAGATCCAGCGGGAGCCCGACGAGGATCTGCCTCACCTCTTCCTCCCGGCAGAGCCGTGCGATGGAGGCCACGAGGCGCTTGTGGTCGGAGCCGTCGAGGGCCGGCCGGGGGCTGGCGAGGACGCCGTCCTCGTCGGACAGGGCGACGCCCACACGGACGCGGCCGGGATCGAGGGCAAGGACGCGGCCGGAGGGCTTGTCGAGGGTGTGCGGATCCACGCGTGGGCCAGTTCTGCCCCCGGCCGGATGAGACGGCAAGGTGCGGAGCGCTTGACCCGGCCGGGCCCGAGGGCGATAAGGCCGGCCGCTAAGCGCTTGTCCCGTAGCCCCTCCCCTACCCGTCCCCTCCTCATCCACCCGGTTCGCCCCCCAGCCCAATGAGTTGGAACCCGTGAAGCTCCGCGCCGTGAGGGGAATGAACGACATCCTGCCGGACGAGATCCGCCGGTGGCACCGCGTCGAGTCGGCCTTCCGCCGGGTCGCGGAGCTCTACGGCTACGAGGAGGTCCGGACGCCCCTCATCGAGGACACCTCGCTCTTCGTCCGACAAATCGGCGAGACCACGGACGTTGTCGAGAAGGAGATGTATTCGTTCGAGCGCCACGGGGACCGCCTCACCGTCCGGCCCGAGGGGACGGCCGGCGCCGCGCGCGCCTTCGTCGAGCACGGCACGTTCGCCAAGGAGCCGATCACGCGCTGGTATTACCTCGGGCCCATGTTCCGGGGTGAGCGACCGGCGAAGGGTCGCTACCGGCAGTTTTTCCAGTGCGGCTGCGAGCTCTACGGGGACCCCGGCCCCGTGTCGGACGCCGAGATGATCGACCTGCAGGTTCGCTTCTTGAGCGAGCTCGGCATCCGCGACGTCGCCGTCCACGTGAACTCGCTCGGCTCGGGCGACACACGCGCGCGTTACCGCGAGGCGCTCCTCACTCACTTCTCCCCGCGACGCGACGCGCTCTCGGAGGACTCGCAGCGCAGGCTGGAGAAGAACCCGCTGCGCATCCTCGACTCGAAGGACCCGCGCGATCATGCGGCCGCCGAAGGCGCGCCGACCATCCTCGACGTCCTCTCGGAGGAGGACCGCGCCCACTTCGACGGCGTGAAGCGCGCCCTCGACGCGCTGGGCATCAGCTATGTCGTCGATCCGAAGCTCGTGCGTGGGCTCGACTACTACACGCGCACGCTCTTCGAGCTGAAGGCCACGGCGGCCGACCTCGGCGCGCAGAGCACGCTCTCGGGCGGCGGACGCTACGACGACATGGTCGAAGGTCTCGGCGGGCCCAAGGTCCCGGCGATCGGGTTCGCCATGGGCATCGAGCGGCTGCTCGTGGCGATGGCGGAAGGGGAAGCACCGGCGAAGCCGAAGCCGATCTTCATCGCGGTGCTGACCGACGCCGGGCTCGCGCCGTCGCTCCGGCTCGCGAGCGCGCTCCGCGCGCGCGGCGCGTTGGTCGAGGTCGACTCGCGCGACGCGCGGCTCAAGGCCAAGCTGCGCCGCGCCGACGCGGTCGGCGCTCGTATCTGCGTGCTCGCGGGAGAGAGCGAGCTCGAGCGCAACGTGTTCGCCGTGAAGGATCTCGCGGCCCACGCCCAGGACGAGATCCCCGTTCCAGGTGCCGATCAGGTGCTGTTCGACAGGTGGCAGAGCACGGAGGGGGCAGCTTGACGCGAGCCCGCACGGTCCTCGCCGGCGTGCTGTTTGCGCTCGCGCTCTTCCTCCACGCGACGAAGGGGCACGCGCAGTTCCCGCTCGGCGGCCCCTCGCCCCAGCAGCCCGCGAAGCCGCCGCCGGGCCAACCGGAGACACACGCGGCCACCGGCGGTGAGCAGTCCGGCCTCCCCAAGACGGAGGCCCAGCTCCCGGAGGACCCGCTCGCCGTCCCCGACGAGGCGAAGAAGCGAATCGGCACGAATCGCGTGCCCGACGACGACCCGCAAGGCACGGTCGGCAAGCGCGACGTCGACTTCTACGGTGTCTATTACAGCGAGACCGACGGCGACTACACGTTCCGCACGGTGTTCCCGTTCTGGGCGGAGCGCACGCAGCCCGGTGACCGCGCCTCGCTCTTCGGCCTCTACTACCAGCGGCGGAGCGTCGACTTCGACGCCGACGTGGCCTTCCCGTTCTTCTGGCACCTGCGCGACGACGACACGTACACGACCGTCGTCGGCCCGTTCGCCCACCAGGAGTCGGACGGCAAAAAAGACGGCAAGCCGACCCACGCGAACTGGCTCTTCCCCCTCTTCTTCGAGGGCGACACAAAAGACGGCGGCGGCTACTTCCACATCCCGCCGCTGCTCACCTTCACCGAGCACTCGGACCACGACGGCTTCAACCTCGTCGGCCCGCTCTACTGCAAGTGGAAGGGTGGCCCGGCGTGTGACCCGCGCACGACCGACGAGATCGCGCTCGGCGTGGCGCCGTTTTATTTCTACGGCCGCGACGCGGACAGCGAATACGAGGTCATCCCGCCGCTGCTCCACTACTACGAATACGACGACACGACGGACCACGAGATCAACCTCTGGGGCCCGCTCCTCTGGGAGCGCGACCGCAAAGGAGAGGTCTTCAACGTCATGCCGTTCTTCTGGCGGAACTGGGGGCCGAACGAAGATCACATCACGCTCTTCCCCTTCTTCCACTACGGCTACTCCGGGACGAGCCACCTGCTGGTGACGCCGCTGTTCCTCGAGGCCGAGGGAGACGAGGGCGAAGACACCTTCGTCACGTGGGGCTACGCGCGGTACCGCGGGCGCACCGAGCTCGACATGGTGACGCCCCTCTTCTGGTGGTACCGCGACCCGGACATCGGGCTCGATACGAAGCTGCTCTTCCCGTTTTATTACCAGTCGCTCTCGCCCCGGGTGGACGACTTCGTCGCGTTCCCCTTCTACGCGCACTTCAAGCGTCCGGGCATCCAGGAGACGACCTGGGTCACGCCGCTCTTCCGCCACAGCCACGGGCTGACCGGCTGGGAGACCGACATCTTTCCGCTCTTTTTCATGGGCCGCGAATACGAGTCGACACACCTCGTCGTCCCCCCCGTGCTGTGGGACTTCGCCTCGCCCAAGTCGCGCACCACGGTCGTGTTGCCGGTGTTCTTCCGCGTCGCCGACCAGGACAGCGTCGACCAGGTCGTCTTGAACACGTATTACGGCGAGCAGAAGGTGCAGGGGGGCACGGAGTGGCAGTTCCACTTCTTCCCGGCGTTCCAGTTCGGCTCCTCCCCCCAGGGCCACTGGTGGAACATCCTCTACGGCCTCGCGGGCTACACACGCGAGGGCACGATGTCCAAGGTCCGCGCCCTCTACATCCCGATCAAGCTGAGCGAGTAGCCTCCGCGCGCGCTCGCGCGGTCACCTCGTCGATCACGCCCAGCGCGCGGCGGATGGGGAACGGCTTCTCGAGCAGCGGCGCGCCCACGTCCCCGAGGAACCTCTCGAGCTCGGGCCCGAAGCTGACGCCGGTCATGAAGATGAACCTCTTGCCCATCTCGGGGTCGGTCGCGGCGACGCGTCTGTAGAGCTCCTCGCCGCCCATGGTCGGCATCTTGAGGTCACACAGGACGACGTCGAAGCGCTCCGACCCCAGCAACGTGAGCGCCTGATCGGCGCCGGTGACGAGCGTGACGTCGTGGCGCTCGGAGAGCTGATCGGCGAGCGCCTTGCCGAGGAGCACCTCGTCCTCCACCACGAGGACACGTGCCCTCCCGATGTGCTCGGCTCGGGTGCGGGGCGTGACCGCCTCGCCCGCCGGGACGTGCGCCGGGAGGGTGATGACGAACCGGGAGCCACGCGGCGGATCGCCGAGCGAGCCCGGGCTCTCGGCGATGATCTTCCCGCCCGCCGCGTCCAGGATCTGCTTCGAGATCGCGAGGCCGAGCCCCGTCCCCAGCTCGGGGTGCTTCGTCGTGAAGAACGGCGTGAACACGCGGTCGATCACGTCCGGCCGCATGCCGATGCCGGTGTCCTCCACGGTGACGGTGACCTGCGCGTCGGTCGCCGTCGCGGCGATGCGGACGCGGTCGCCCGGCATGGGCCCTCGGGCCGCGCGCGCCTCGCCGATCGCCTGCGCGGCGTTCACGAGCAGGTTCACCATCACCTGACCGAGGCGGCCGTCGTCCATCGCGACGAGCGGCAGATCGGGCGCGATGGAGACGTCGAGCTCGGCCTTCTCGACGATCTGCGCGCGCGTGATCGTGAGCGCGCTCTCGACCGTTCGCGCCACGTCGACCAGGGTCCGGCGACCGGCGCGGGCCACGGGCGGGCTCGCGAAGAGGCGCATGTCGCGGGCGATGTCGACGATGCGCCGGCCGGTCTCGCGCAGATCGCTGACGAGCTGCTTCACCTGCGCCTCCACGTCTTCGGTCATTGTGACGTTGGGCCCGGCCAACGTGCGAGAGAGGACGTCGAGCCCGAGGAGCATGAAGGCCGCCGGGTTGTTGATCTCGTGGGCCACGCCCGCCGAGAGCATGCCGACGGTGGCGAGGCGGTCGGCCTGCACGAGCCGCGAGCGTGCAGCTTGCTCGCTCGTGACGTCGAGCAGGATGCCCTCGATCCCCACCACCCGGCTGCCTTGCCCGAGGATGGGATAGACGGTGCCGCGCGCGACGATCGGCTCGCCCCGCTTCCTCCGGAGGCGCGCCTCGTAAGGGGGCATGACCTGACCGAGCTTGGCGACGATCACGGCCTCCTCGAAGGCGAGCACGCCTTCCGGATCCACGTGAGCGTGCAGCAAGAACCCCGGCGTCTCGAGCGCGAGGGCAGCCGACACGTCGAAGAGGTGCTCGGCGTGTTTGTTCAGATAGAGGAGCTCGTTCGTCTCGGGATCGAGGCGGAAGATCAGGAGCGGCGCGTTGTCGAGCAACAGGCGGTGCTGCTCGCTCAGCTCGCGCAGCTGCGTGAGCCGGTCCGACGCACGTTGCTCCGCCGCGACGACCTCCGACAGATCGCGGAAGAGGGCGTGCGCGAACACCAGCGGGTCGCCCTGCATGGGGCTGACCGTGGCTGCGACGGTGACCTTGCGGCCGTCGCGCGCGTAGAGCGTCAGGCGCTGACCGACCGAGGGACCGATCGGCAACGCGCCGAACAGCTCCTGCATGCTCGTGCCGAGGAGCTGCGCGCGCTCCGCGCCGATGAGGCGCTCGGCTGCGCGGTTCAGGTCCACCAGGCGACCCTCCGAGTCCCACGCGACCATGGCGTCGCCCGATGCCTCGAGGATGCGGCTCGCGCGGGCTTCGCGCCGCTCGTCCAGTCCGCGCGACACGCTCGCGCCCAGGTGCGGGACGATCGCCGAGAGGTACACGAGCGCTGGATGGTCGGGGTCGAGCTGCTCGCGAAACGCGACGAGCAGCGCGGCGATGACCTGCCCCGATTCGGGCGACTTCACGGGGAACGCAGCGTAGGAGCCGAACCCGAAGGGCACGCTCGAGCGCTCGAGGTCGTTGCCTTTGTCGAGCGCGCTCGAGACGTACGACTCGCCCCGCACGTAGAGCTTCTCGTGGATCGCGGCCGAGCTCTGCAGCCGCGTCCGGAACGGCAACACGGCCTCGACCTCGCCTCGGGTCATCGCCACCACGCGGAAGTAGCCGGGCGTCTCTGCTTTCGTCAGCGCCAGGTGGAAGAAGGGCACGCGGGCCTTGATGACGGCGCCCAGCTCCTCGAACGCGGTCGGCGTGAGGATGGTGTCGTGTCGCGCCACGATCTTGAGCGCGTCGCAGAGAAGCTCGGCCACGTCTCGCGGGTCGGGGACTCCATCCGAGCCCGCCCTCGTGCTGCTCGGGTCCTGAGTCATGACAAGCTCCGCTTCAATCCGTCCGGTCCGCCGCCTTGCTCGGCAGGGAGTCTAGGGCGACGCCCGAGCATCGAGCAACCAGGCGCTTCGACGTCTGGTAGCGCGCGCGGGAGACGACCGGTTCTTTTGCGTAGTCCGCCAGCCAGCGCGCGGCGCCGGCGCCGTCGCCCAGCCCACAGGCGACCTGGATCCTGAGGCGAAGCGCCTCGGCCTTGACGAACGGGACGTCCAGCTTTCGCGCGAGCGCTCGATCGAGCCTCTCGGCGGCGCCCGGGAAATCCCCGGCGTCCAGGCGCGCCCGAGCCAGGAGATAGGGTGCGAGGCCGTCCGTCGGGCGCTCGCGATCCAGCGCGCCGAGGAGCTCGGTCGCCGCGAGCCTGTCCCCTCGCCGGCTGGGTGGTCCGACGAGGAGGAGCGCCACCGCCGGGCGCAGCCCCTCGTCCCGGCAGGCCGCGAGCTTCACGTGGAAGGTCCGCAGCTGGTCCTGCTCGATCGTGCGCGTCAGCAGCTCCTCGTAGGCCTTCTTCGCGGGCTCCACGTCGCCCCGATAAAACGAGTAGTCGCCGAGCACGCGCAGGGCGCGGTCGCGGACGTGCCGGGGGAGGCTCTCGGTCCCCGCGATCTGCCGCAGATCCGCCTCGGCCTCGGCGGGCGTCGCGCCGAACAGCAAAGTCTCGGCGCGGTCGATGCGGAGGCCGAGGTGCTCGGGGTCGACCGCGAGCGCGCGGTCGAGCTCGGCCATCGCGCCGGCGGTGTCGCCGAGCTCCTCGAGGTCCGCTGCGCGGTCGCGGCAGCCGTCGATCAGCCGCGGGCACTTGCGCGCGAAGAAGCCGGGCTTGTCGAACCGCGCCGCCGCTTGCACACGCGCGGCCTCGGGCAACGTGATCTTGTCGAGCTCGGCGTGCCAGGCTTGCTCGAGCTCCGCCCAGCTCTTCTTCGTCGCGTCCGGCAGCTCCGCGCCCCCGTACCACGCGACGACGGCCTCGGCCCCGAACTGGTCGTGGACCCAGCCGACGAATGCCCCGCTCACGGTGTAGGCCGTCCCGGAGGATTGACCGAGGAACGCGAGGGCGAAGAGCTTCTCGAGCGGCGGCAGGATGCCGAGGTCCTTCATCGCCTTCGCCCACTCCATCGGGCTCAGGTCCTCGTCCTTCGGGGACCCCGCGACGGCGACACCTTCGATGAGGCCGGGGTTGGGCAGGAGCCCGCCGACGCTGCCCGCGACGCGGAACGGTCCGCGGCCGGCGCTCGCCGCGATGACGTGGACGAGCTCGTGACCGAGGACGCGGTGGGGAAAGGCCGCGCCTTGGACGTAGACCTCGGCGCGCCAGGGCTTGGCGATGTTGGTCCCGGCTGCGCCCATGAGCCGCGCCTTCTGGCGCGCGTCTTCGAACAGAAACGCCGTGATGGTCTCGGGGCCGCGGACGCCGAGCCATTTCTCCACCTGATCCACGTGGGCCTCGCACTCCCGAGCGAAGCGCTGCGCGGCCTCCGGCGGGATGGCGCGCGCGTGGACGACCCGGCATCGCTCGCCTTCGACGACGCTCCCGAGCTCCTCCGCGATCGACGCTCGCGTGTGCCAGTGACCGAGCTCGGGCCCACCGAGCATGTGCAACATGCTGCCGGCCGCGCAGAGGACGCCGAACATTAGCAGCCCCGGCCGCCCGACGGACTGGTAGACGAGCTTCTTCCGAGCGTCGTGGGTGAGGTGCAGGCTGATCACGAAGCCGGCGAACAGCGTGGCGGCCGAGCCGACCCGATAGGTGTAGAGCCGATCGAGCTCGATGACGGTGTCGTAGAGGGTGCCGCTGAAGTAGCCGACGAAGGGGTCGTAGCCGAAGATCATCGGGCTCGTGTAGAACCGCGCCAGCCCGACCCCGATGGAGCCGAGCGGCCCGAGCAGCGCGAAGGCGAGGCGCGACACGCTCCGGAGCCGCGGCCGACCGACGACACGCGAGAGCTCGAAGACGACAGCGCTGTAAGCACCCGCGACGGCGAGCCCCACGCCCGGACCGAGCAGCATGTTCATGAGCCCGGTGAGGGGATCGCAGAACCCGCGCGCGAGGCCGTGCGCGAGGCTGACGACCGAGGCGACGACGAAGACAAGGACACCGTTTGCGATCCCCCTGCAATACGCCTCGAACGGCTCGGGCTCGAAGCGGGCGAGCTCGGCGGCCGAAGCGATCACCAGGATGGTGGGAAGGAGCAGCCCGTACGCCAGCGAGATCTCGTAGCCGGGGCCCGCGAACTGCGGGACGAAGCCCATCCCGGCGGCGAAGGCCACCGTCAGCGCGAGCGCGACGATCATCGGTCGCGAGCGGCCGAACGGCGGCGTGGCCGCCGAGCGCGCAGGCGGCAAGAACGAGGGCCGCTCCTCGAACGGCCCCGTCCCCCCCGTCACCCCTGCCCCGACGCCCGGGGCAGCACCCTCCTCAGCCGTACGTCACCTCGCCGCCGGAGGGACGCGACACGTCTCGGTCGGTGTCCTCGGGGAGAAGGGCGAGGCCCAGCACGTCGCTCACGGTGGCGACGAGCGTGACCTTCAGCTCGCGCAGGACCTCGGGCGGCACGTCGTCCAGGTCGCGACGGTTTCGCTCGGGGATGAGCACCTCACGAAGCCCGGCGCGGTGAGCCGCGAGGAGCTTCTGCTTGATGCCACCAACCGGGAGCACGCGCCCGCGCAGGCTGATCTCTCCGGTCATGGCGAGATCGCTGCGAACCGGGCAGCCGAGGAGCAGCGAGACCACCGCCGTGAACATCGTCACGCCAGCGCTCGGGCCGTCCTTCGGGGTGCCGTGTTTCGGCACGTGCACGTGCAGATCGATCTCCCGCAGCCACTCGGGGTCGAGGTGGAGCTCTTTCGCCTTGCTGCGGACGAACGAGATCGCCGTCGTCGCCGACTCCTGCATGACGTTGCGCATGTTGCCGGTGAGGACGAAGTTGCCTCGCCCCGGCATCTTGGTCGCTTCGATGAAGAGCAGGTCGCCGCCGCCTGCCGAGGTCGACAGGCCGGTCGCGACACCCGGATCGAGCCGGCGCTCAGCCTGCTCCGGGCGGTGTTTGTGAGGCCCGAGCACGCGCTCCACGTGCTCGCGCGAGACCACGTCGTGAACGTCCTCGCCTTCCGCGAGGCGAACGGCGGTCGCCCGGCAGATCGACGCGATCTCGCGCTCCAGCCCGCGCACGCCAGCCTCACGCGTGTAGTGGTCGAGCACGGTCTCGATGCCTTCTTTCGTGAAGTCGAGCCGGTCCTCCGTGAGGCCGTGCGCACGAAGCTGCTTCGGCACGAGAAACTGCTGCGCGATGCCGAGCTTCTCGTTCCGCGTGTAGCCCGGGACCTCGATCACCTCCATGCGGTCGAGGAGAGGTCCGGGGATCTGGTCGCGCTCGTTGGCCGTCGCGAGGAACGTCACCTGCGAGAGATCGAACGGGAGGTCGAGGTAGTGGTCCTGGAAGGTCGAGTTCTGCTCCGGGTCGAGCACCTCGAGCAGGGCCGCCGTCGGATCGCCGCGGACGTCTGCGCCCATCTTCTCGACCTCGTCGAGGACGAGGACGGGGTTCTTCGTCCCGGCCTTCTTCAGGGCCTGGATGATGCGACCGGGCAGCGCGCCGACGTACGTCCGGCGGTGGCCGCGGATCTCCGCCTCGTCGCGCACGCCGCCGAGCGCGATGCGCTCGTAGCGACGACCCATCGACCTCGCGATCGACTTGCCGAGCGAGGTCTTGCCGACGCCGGGCGGTCCGACGAAAAGGAGGATCGGGCCCTTCTTGTCCGAGCGCAGCTGACGCACCGCCGTGTACTCGACGATGCGCTTCTTGACCTGCTCGAGGCCGAGGTGGTCCTCGTCCAGGCACTTGCGCACGTCGGTGACGTCGATGCGGTCGGTCGTGGACTTGGACCAGGGCAGGTCGGCGATCCACTCGAGGTACGTCTTGGTGACGTTGAACTCGGCGGACTGCTGGGACATGGATCGGAGCCGGCCGAGCTGCTTCTTGACGACCTTCTCGACCTCGGTCGGGACGTTGGCGAGGCGGATGCGCTCGCGCAGCTCCTCGATCTCGTCGTCGTCGCCGCCCTCCCCCAGCTCCTCTTTGATGGTCTTCATCTGCTGGCGCAGGATGTACTCGCGCTGGCTCTTGCCCATCTCCTCCTGGACCATGTGGGTGATCTCTTTCTTCACCCGGAGGACCTCGAGCTGGCGCGTCACCATGGCGAGGACCAAGCGAACACGAGCCTTCACCTCGAAGGCTTCGAGGATCTCTTGTTTGTCGTGGATGCTCGCCTGGGCCTGCGGGAAGTTCGAGGCGATGAGATCGGCCAGGGCGCCGGGCTCCCGGACGTTGTCGAGGATGCCCGCCGTGTCCTTCGGGAGGTTCGGCATGAGGCCGAGGACCTCGCGCGTGGACTCGCGCAAGCTGGCGCCGAGCGCGTCGAGCTCGACGTCGCGGGAGAGCGACTCGGGGATGCGCTCGATGCGTGCGCGCATGTAGGGCTCGAGCGACTGCGGCTCCTTCACCCGGAACCGGCCCAGGCCGTTGAGCACGACGGAGTAGTTGCTCGGTCCGAGTCGGATGACCTTCACGACTCGGGCAAGCGTGCCGACGCTGAACAAATCCCGGAACGTCGGCTCGTCCACGTCCGCCGATTGCTGGGAGAGGACCCCGACGACCGCGCGTTCGCGACCGAGCAGGTCTTCCACCAGGCGCACGCTACGCGGCCTGCCGACGTTGATCGGAACGACCGACATCGGAAACAGCACCGAGTTGCGAAGGGGCAGGATGGGGACGCCTTCGCCCTCGGGCGGGGGCGGTTTGGATGGCATCTGACCCGAGCCCATGGCCAACGGAAACTAGTACAAGGGGAAGCGAGTGGCTAGCCGGGGGTGTTGGGAAGGTCAGAAATCGCGAATCTTCCAGAGGCCGCGCTCTCGGAGGAACGACACCGTCCCACCTGACCCGTAGGACATGCTGGCCGTGTCACCATTTTCCTCGATCACGGCGGTCGGGAGCGCCGCGCGGAGCGCCTGGAGGACGCGCTCGTTCTCTTCCCCCTGGGCGCCTTGCCAGGCTTCCCGGAGCTGGTCGGCGGTAATCTCGCCGGTCTCGGCGGCCGCCCCCGGCATCGTCGCGAGGAGCGGGCCCGGCGCGCGCCCCTCCCGCTCCGCGTCGGGGATGTATCGAAGAAGCACGTCGTAGCGGTTGCGCTCATGGGCGCGGAGGAAGCCAGCCAGGGCCTGCCGAGGCGTGGCCTGGCCGTAGAGGTCGACCGCTGCGGCGTCCACGCGCCACTTGCCGTCCTCCAGGACGAGGGACAGCTCGTCGCCGTTCGGCATGGTGACCGTCGCCGAGACGACGGGCGGCGCCGCGGGCCGCGCGAGCGCGCGGGCCACCTCGAGCACGTCGTCGGGGTTCTCGAGCACCATCCGGCGGAAGGCCTCGAGGGAAATCGCGCGGCGCGCCTCGTCCGAGAGCATCTCGTAGGCGTCCTCGACGCGTTTGTCTTCGAGGGCGCTCGCGTACGCGCGCAGGGTGTCGCTCGGCGCGCTCGTTTGCGCGCAGCCGCCCAGGAGAACGGCGAACGAGACCGCGCGGACGAAGGAGCGATGGACCGTCATGAGGGAGGGGAGCGGATTCTAGTCTTCTGTACTACCCTAGTCAGCCTTCATGGCCGACCCGGAGCTGGAGCCGCCTTCTTCGCGGGAAATCGCGGGCGAGGACTTTCTCTTCCATTTGTACAGGGGCAGCGAGCTGCTCCAGGACAATCGGGTCCATGAGGCCAAGCAAGAGCTCGAGCAAGCGCTCGGCTTGCAGCCCAGGGACCCGAAGGGTCAGGACCTGCTCGGCATCGTCTATTTCAGGCTCGGCCTCTACCCGCGCGCCATCCGCATCTACGAAGAGCTCATCGCGGCGTACCCCGAAGCCACCACGCCGCGGATCAACCTGGCGCTCTGTTACCTGAAGACCGGCCAGCCCGGCGCTGCGCGATCCGAGCTCGAGCACGTGATCGTCCGCGACCCCAGCCACACGCGCGCCTGGGGTTACCTCGGCCTCGCCTTCCAGCGGCTCGGCGATCTCGAGCGGGCGGGCCACGCGTTCCAGGCCGGCGGTCACCACCAGATGGCGCGGCGGCTGGAGGCGTCGGCCAGGCCGAGCACGCCGCTCCCGGGCGAGATGTCGGTGGGCGATCGAGCCGCCGTCTCGCGTGCGATGAGCGCTGCCTTCGAGGAGATCGACAAGCGGGACTTCCAGACCGAGCAAGGCGGCGAGGCGCTCTCTTCCTCGGGCACCTGGGCGGCGGTCGAGCCCGGACGGGACGGCCCCAGCGACAAGCGCAGCCTCTGGCCGATCCCTTCGAGCATCCAGCCTTCGGACTCGCTGCCGCCCTCCCCCGTCGTCGTCGCCCGGCCCGCGGCCCTGCCCAGCGCGCAGCCCCCTCCCCCTCGAATGGCCTCGGTGCCGCCGCCCGCCACGTTCCCGCCGCCGGCGTTCCGCGCGCCCGTCTCCCCCGAGCGGCTCGCGCGCGACCGACTCTGCGTGTTCCCGCGTGATCACGCGGCCGCGGTGCACGACTCGGGGCTCGTCCTCTTGCGGGCACAGGAGGGGGTGGCCCTGCGGCTCGATGCCATCCGCAGCTTGACCCCGCGGGGCACGACCAACACGCGACCGCTCTATCGCGTGGTTCGAGGCGCCGAGACCGACGAGACCGTCGGCGGGTCGACGGCGCCCCTCATGGTGCTCGAGGGCGTAGGCGAGCTGGTCCTCGGTCCGCCGTCGGGGACCAAGCTCTTCGCCGTCACGCTCGACGCCGAGGCCATCGTGGTGCGCGAGAGCATGCTCGTCGCGCTCGGCGCCGGCCTGGCCCTCGACAGCGGCCGGATGCCTGGTCCGGAGAGCGAAGCCATCGCGCTCGCTTACGTGCGCGGGACCGGCCCGCTCGTCCTCGCGCTGCCGCCGAGCCACACCTCGCTCGAGATCGTCTCGGGCCACGAGTCCATCATCCGCGCGCACGCCGTGCTCGGCTGGGTCGGACGCGTCACGGTCCGGGCCGTCCCCCCGAGCGACGCGCCAGGCCGGATTCGTGGCCTCGTGTCGCTCCAGGGAGAAGGGTTGGTACTCGTCGATGGCCGCTGACGACGGAGGACCGGCGAGCGATCCCAAGTCGCCCGTGTCACGACGAGCCAGGCGCCGCGCCGCGCGCGAGCGCAAGCGGCAGGAGCGCCGCACGCTCTGGCAAGACGCGAAGAACCTCCCCAACCTGCTGACGTTCGCGCGCATCGTCATGATCCCCGCCGTGCTCGTGCTCCTGAGCTTCGGCACGCCGCGCGACTGCCTCTGGGCCGCGTGCATCTATTCGCTCGCGGCGATCACGGACGCCCTCGACGGATGGCTCGCGCGACGACAGGGCCTCGTCAGCGTCCTCGGCAAGTTCCTGGACCCGCTCGCGGACAAGCTGATCGTCGCGGCCACCTTGGTTTGGCTCACCGCGATGGGGCGTATCCCCGCCTGGGCCGTCGCGCTGCTCATCAGCCGCGAGATCACCATCACCGCGCTCCGGTCCATCGCGTCGAGCGAAGGCCTCGTGATCGCAGCCGGCGAAGGCGGCAAGTCGAAGACGGCCCTGCAGATGATCGGCATCATCTGCCTCATCCTCGGCTACCCGTACCGGGTGCACGGCCTCTTCTACGACTTCGGCGTCGTCGACCTCGTGCACATCGGCCGGATCCTCGTCTACGCCTCGCTCGTGTTCTCGCTGACGAGCGCCGTCAGCTACATGAGCCTCTTCGCGAACGCGATCGAGCAGAAGAAGGAGAGCTAGCCGCGGCGAGCGCTCAGCGGCGACGCCGGCGCTCCTTCTCGAGCCGAGCTCTTTCGGTCGCGGCGATCTCCTCCGAGAGGTTCACGTAGCTCGCCAGGCGCTCCTCGGTGAGCTCGCCGCGCGCGATGGCCGCGCGCACCTCACACCCGGGCTCGCGGACGTGGCGGCAATCGCGGAACCGACAACACGCCGCGAGGCTCGCGACGTCGGGGAACGAGACGTCGAGCGACGCGGCGTCGCCCCACACCGAGAGCTCACGCATGCCCGGCGTGTCGATGATGGCCCCGCCCCCCGGCAACAGGAACAGCTCTCGTCGTGAGGTCGTGTGTTTGCCGCGGTCGTCGTGCTCGCGCACCTCGTTCGTCTTCGCGACGGTCTGGCCCATCAGGTAGTTGACGAGGGTCGATTTGCCGACGCCCGAGGACCCCAGCACCGCAGCGGTGATGCCGGGCCCCAGGTAAGCCCGAGGTGCCTCCGGCTCGATCCCGTCGACGACGTCGATCGCGTGGACGTCCGCGGAGGGGGCCACGGTGCGGGCCTGCGCGAGGCGAAGCTCGCGGTCTTCGGCCTGCGCCGCCTTGGTGAGCAGGACGACGGCCTTCGCGCCGCTCTCACCGACCAGCGTGAGGTAGCGCTCGATGCGCCGCAGGTTGAAGTCGCCGTCGAGCCCCGTGAGGACAAACGCGATATCGACGTTCGCGGCGACGACCTGCGCCTCGGTCCGCAGCCCCGCCGCGCGTCGGACGAACCGCGTCCTGCGCGGAAGGACCGCCTCGACGGCCCCGCGCGGAGAGCCGACGATCCAGTCTCCCGTCGTGGGCGCGACGTCGGCCCCCTTGAGCGAGCCTGGGATGACGAGCATCTTTTCGCCTTGCTCGCCGAGCACGACCACCTGTCCTCGCTCGGCGCGGATGACGCGAGCACAATCCGCGCGCGCCCAGCCCCCTCGTTCGAGAGCAAGCTGCTCCGCCTCTCCGAATCCGAGCTCTTCCAGCGTCATGGGACTGGGACCGAGGCTTCAGCGCGCGGTGCCGAGCATGTCGAGCGCGCGCTTCCGCAACGACCCCAGGTTCTCCAGCAGGATCCCGGTGGAGGCCACGTCGTCGGTCAGCCGTGCGTCACGGATCTCCCGTCCCACGTCCCGGATCGAGGCGGCGAGCTGCCGCGCTTCGCGCGCGAGGCGGGCAGCCCGCAGGTCGATGCGCTTCTCGCGATCGTCGGCGAAGGATTCGAGCTCGGAAGCCCAGCGCTCGGCCTCCACTTCGGGCATCAACGTGGCAGGACCGCCCATCGGGGCACCAGCGTAACCAACCGGCGGATTGCCCGCCACTCTGTCGAGGGCTGGTGCACTCCAGGCTACGCCCTCCGTCCAAACTCGTGTAGGAGAATGCCCGTGCGGATCCCGGCTGCCCTCCTTGGTCTCTCGTTGGTCGTGCTCGCCTCGGCGCCCTTCGCCTGCTCCAGCCAGGGAGAAGGCCAGCGGTGCAACGTGGACAACGGCAACGACGACTGCGAAGAGGGCCTCGTCTGCACCAGCTCGCGTGAGCTCGGAGGCAACGCCGACATCTGTTGCCCTGCGTCGGGGACGAGCAACTCGCCGGATTGCACGAAGGGCGGCACCACGGCCGCCGGCACCGGGGGCGGCACCACGGGCGTCACGACCGGCGGCGGCATGGGTGGCGGCACCACCACGTCCAGCTCGGGCGGCGGCGGCATGGGCGGCAGCGGCGGCGGCACGACGTCCAGCTCGGGCGGCGGCGGCATGGGCGGCGGTACCACCTCCGGCGGCGGCATGTCCGCGGGCGGGGGCGGGGCCGGCGGCAACTAACCCGCCTCGAGCCTCACGATGCGCGGCATCCTCGCGCCGAGCGACCTTCCCTTCGCGACCGACGGAAGCGTCGTCTCGGTCGGCGGCCGCGCACGGTGGGTCGGGCACGGAGCCCAGGTGCTCCACCTCTACGACGCGCTCGGCGCCGTCGTGACCGACGTCGGGGGCGACGTGCCCGAGGCGAGCCTGGTGGTCGTTCAGGGGAAGCTGGAGCGGGCGGACGGGGGACACACGCTGCGAGGCGCTCGCGTCGTCCGCGCGTTCCCTCAACCGCGAGCGACGAACCCGCGCGACACCTTGCGCTTCGCGGAGAGCGGCTTGGCGCGCCTCCTCGAGCTCCGGCAGGCCGCGACAGCCATCGTGCGCGCGTATTTCGCGGAGCAGAGGTTCCTCGAGGTGACGACGCCCGTGCTCGTCCCGAGCCCCGGGCTGGATCTCCACCTGGGCGCCTTCGGTGTGCTCACGCCGGCGGGCGAGCGGTTCCTCTCGACCTCACCCGAGTACCAGATGAAGCGGCTCCTGGTCGGCGGCGTCCCGCGCTGCTTCCAGCTCGCGCCCTGTTTCAGGCGCGACGAGTCGGGCCGGCACCACAACGCAGAGTTCACCATGCTCGAGTGGTACCGAGGCTTCGCGGAGGTGGGCGACGTGATCGCCGACACCGAGGCCCTCGTCGGCGCGGTCGTCGACGGCCTCGGCGCGGCCCAGACGCCGGCGCTCGACTGGTCGCGCCCGTTCGAGCGGATCACGGTGACGAAGGCGTTCCAGGATCACGCAGGCGTGGAGGAATCCGCGATGCTCGAGATGGCACGCACCGACCCGGAGACCTTCTTCCGGTACCTGGTCGACCGCGTCGAGCCGGCCCTGGCGGCGCGCCGCCGGCCCGTCGTGCTCGAGCGTTACCCGCGCGAGATGGCCTCCCTCGCTCGGCTCTGCCCGGACGACGACCGCTACGCGGAGCGCTTCGAGGTGTACGCCGCGTCGCTCGAGCTCTGCAACGGATTCGGGGAGCTCTGCGACCCCGCCGAGCAACGCCTGCGCTTCGAGCGAGATCAGCGCGAGCGCGCCGATCTCGGGCTGCCCGTGTACCCGATCGACGAGCGCTTCCTCGAAGCGCTGGCCGGGGGCATGCCGCCCGCGGCCGGCAACGCGCTCGGCTTCGACAGGCTCGTCATGCTCGCCGCCGGCCAGCCCGAGATCGACCGCGTCATCGCCTTCCCCACGGGCGAGCTGTGACACCGGGCGACTGGCCGTCGTCGCGAGGGCTCGAGGCGCTTGCAGCCAAATACGAGGAGCTCGAGCGGCTGCGGATGCAGCGCGGAGCCGGCGGGCCGGTGGCCCCGCGCGCGCAGCTGCGCGACCTCGCGTCGCGATTCCCCGGCGCGTTGCGCGAGCTCGAGACGATGGCCGAAGCGGAGATCCGCGCTCGAGCGGCCGCGCTGCGGACCGCGGCCGAGCGCGGCGGCCGCGAACCATGGATGGCGTGGCTCGCGGCGTATCACCTCCTGCTCCGGCTCGGGGGCGACGGCACATCGGACGACTTGGCGGCGGGCGCGCCGCGCGCGCTGCTCGCGGCTCGCGCAGGCGTGCACGCACCGGGCGTCGGCCGCCGCACCGAAGAGGCGATCCGCGCCATCGCCGCCGTGTTCGAGGCGCCCGGAGACGACGTGGCGCGCGCGCTCCTGCCTCGCCGTCGCCACCGCGACCCGGCCACGAGGTCAACAAACGCGAGCGCTGAGGGTAAGCTCGCCGCCCGCATGACCAGCGACCGAGACACCCGCACCCGAATCCTCTCCGCCTCCGACGTCCGCTCCCTCCTCTCCATGGAGAAGGCCGTGGCCGCCGTCGAGCGCGCGTTCGCCGACCACGCGCGCGGCCTCGCGCAGATGCCGGCCAAGGTCTACCTCTCCCTCGAGCAGCACGCGGGCGACTTCCGCGCCATGCCCTCGTACGTCGAAGGTCACGACGGCGCGCCGCCTGCGGCCGGCGTGAAGTGGGTGAACTCGCACCCGGACAACCCGAAGCGCCACGGGCTGCCCTCCGTCATGGGCGTCTACATCCTCTCCGATCCCGCCACCGCCCTCCCCCTCGCCGTCCTCGACGCGACGGTGCTCACCGCCGCGCGGACCGGCGCCGCGGCCGCCGTCGCCTCCAAGCACCTCGCCAAGCCCGGCGCCCGAACCATCGGCTTCATCGGCAGCGGCGTGCAGGCTCGCTACATGCTCGACGCCCACCGCGTGATCTACGGCGACGCTCTCGAGGTCCTCGCGGCGGACATCGATCCACGCGCCGCCGAGGCCTTCGCCAGCGCGTGGGGCGGCCGCGTCGTCTCGGCCGAGGAGGCCGCGGGCTGCGACATCGTCTGCGCGTCGACGCCGGGACGCACGCGCGCGGTCGAGCGGGCCTGGGTGCGCCCCGGGGCGCACATCAACGCCATGGGTGCCGACGCCCCCGGAAAGCAGGAGCTCGACGCCGCCATCCTGCAGCAAGCCATCATCGTGATCGACGAGCACCACCAGGCGACGCACTCCGGCGAGATCAACGTGCCACTCTCGAGGGGCGCCCTGCGCGAGGATCAGATCTTCGCGACGCTGGGAGAGGTCATCATCGGCGCGAAGAAGCCGGCGCGATCCGCCCAGGCGATCACGGTCTTCGACTCGACGGGCCTCGCCGTCCAGGACGTCGCGCTCGCTCGTGTCCTCTTCGAAGACGCGACCTCGCGCGACCTCGGCACGCTGGTCCAGCTGGTCTCGACCTGAGCAGCGCGCGGCCTCAGTCGACCGGCGGCAACGACGCCTCGCAGCCCGCGGGCACGACCGCCGGCAGGTCGGTCCCACCTTGCCGCTCGACCAGCCCCACATCGTCGATGTACCAGCACATGCGGGCGAGCCCCTCCTCGGAGAGGCGCTCGCCCTCGGCGACGCAGGGAGTCTGGCTGTCGTTCAGCTGAGAGCAGCGGACGGACAGGATCGGCCCGTCGAAGATCGGCCCGACGCCCTCCTCGCTCAACAGCTCCGCGCGGATCGCGTCGATCTCGCTATCGACGCCGGCAGGCGCAGCCGCACCGACGCGGAACCCCACCGCGCTCTCGACCTCGCTGACCGCGATCCCCATTCGAAGGAACCCGCCTAGCTCCTCTTCGCGTTGGATGATCTGAAACGCCGCGCTCAGGATGGGCGTCCAGTTGTAATAAGCCGATCCGATGCACTCCGGCGAGGCCGCCCCCTCGCAGCCCGCTGCGAGGTTCGCCGCCACGGCGAAGCCGCTCGTGAGCGCGTCGGCCTGGTCCTTGTCGATGATGTAACGCATCGACGTGAGCGGGATGTTGTTGTCGAGCGTGTGGGCGACGACATCCGCGCCGGCGAGGAGCAGATCGCGCGTGTCCCGCACCTCCTTCGTCTCGTTCTCGACGGGCGCGGCGGTGTCGTGCCAGTCGCCCATCCAGCGGACCTCGATCGTCGCTTGCAGCGACTGCGGCTCGAGCGCGCGGCGGGCGCCGAGGGCGAACGCGTTGATGCGCGCGATGACCGACGGCGTGGGCACCGACCCGATCATCCCGAGCCGGCGCGTCGCGGACTTCCGCGCAGCCGCGAAGCCGGCCAGGTAATAAGCCTGGTACATCCGCGGCGCGACCGACGTGAGGTCGGCCGAGGCGACGGGCGAGTCGAGCACGAGCACGTTGACCTCGGGGTTCGCCGCCGAGAGCGCCGCAAACGCCTGCGCCTGCCCCGACGACGTCGCGACGATCACCGAGGTCCCCTGCGCCACGAGATCGAGCGCGGCGTCGGTCGCTTCGGCCGCGAGCGGCTTGTTCTCGACCGCGACGGAGCTGACGTAGGCGAGCTCGGACTCGACCCCGATCCGCCCGAGGTCCACCGACTGCGCGAGCTCGTCTTGTGAGACGGGGAATGGGTAGACGTAGCCGACGCGGAGCGGAAGCTCGCAGATCTCACGCGAGCAGACCGTTCCACCGGGACAGCCCGCGTCGTCTGCGCACCGCACGGTGCAGATCCCGTCGAGGCAGCTCGACCCCTGACATTCGTCGTTTGTCCCGCACGGCGCGCCGATGCCCGCCCCCAGCTCGACGTCCACCAGGCTCTGGCACGCCATCAGCGCGGTGAGCGCGAGGATGATCGAAGCCCGCCTCACCAGAAGCTCCCTTCCAGCATCACCGCGGTGGGCGCGGCGCTCAGGCGGACGGAGGTCTTCTTCTCGGGCTCGTCGGGCTCGTTCACGGCGTTCACGATGCTGAAGGAGATCGCCGCGGCGCCGCTGATCGCGCCGATCGCGATGAGCACGTCGGTCGAGATCGCGAGGGCGCGCGTCCGCTCCGCCTTGGCCGCGATCTGCGAGTCCTCCGGCGGCCTGCGGATGGGCCCGAGGTAGACGTCGTCGTCGAGATCCGCGCTCCCGATGAGCGCCAGCGAGCCGGTGATGGCCGCCGAGACCGACACCAGCCCCGTGACGACCCAGGCCGTCCCGACGGCTGCCCCCGGGAACTGGAAGCCCGCGGCGGGCGGCGGAGGGGGCTCGAGCTCGAAGGTCACGACGGTGCTCCCGCCCTTCTGCACCTCGATCTCTCGCGTCTCCGCGCGGCTGCCGCGCGCGACGACGCGGTGCCGGCCGGGGTTGAGCGGCACGGCGACGTCGAGCGGAGACTTGCCGACACGCCTGCCATCCACCTCGATCGTCGCCCCTGGCTCGTCGACCTCCACCCGCACCTGCCCGACGTCGAGCATGAGGCGCGCGACCTCGGCCGCGACCTCCGCCCTTCGCTCCGGGGAGACGTCCGCCCCACCCTCGACCACGTGGCACTCGTAGGCCTGGATGGCGCGGGCCGGGTCGTTCGTGAGCGCGGACATTCTGCCGATGTTGAATAGGATGACGTAGCTGGGGCTCAGGTCGTACGCCTTCTGGAAGAGCGCGAGCGCCTCCACATAGCGCGACTCGTCGACCATCTTCAGCGCGAGGTCGTTGGCGGCGACCGCGTCGGGGGTCGGCTCGGTCGCCGCCGGCCTCTCGCCGCAGGGCTGCGCCGACACATCGCGCGCGAGCGCGACGAGCGCCAGAATGCCGAAGCAGAGAGGGTGAACCGAGCGCGAAGGCAACGCGAGCGAACTCTACCCTACCCCGCGATCAGGGGGAAAATGTCACTTCTGCTGCGGCTTCTTGGTGCCCCACGGAGGGCTCTTGTCCGCGACCGAGGAGCTCGGCTTGGCGCTGGGCTGCGGCTGCGCGGGCACAGGAGCGGGCGGAAGCCGATTGCCCGGGCGAGCCGTCCCCGACGGCTTCCCGGGGCCACGCAGCTCCGGGGGCTCCGGCGTCAGCGCCACCTTGATCTTCACGTCCTTGTCGAGCACGACGATCTTCGACTGGGAGATGTACCCAGCCGCCTCGACCCGGAGCGCGTGCGCCTTTGCGTCTCGCTCCAGCTTCGCGGAAAACGGAAGCTCCGCGATCGCCATCTCGTCCAGGAAGGCCTTCGCGCCTCGTGGCTCGACCTCCAGCTCGAAAGAGACGAGCGCGGCCTCGGCGACCGGCTTCTTCTCGGCCGGCCCCGGGAGGGCCGGCTGCACCGCGACGCCAGGGCCGCTCGGCGCCGTGCCGCGCGAGGCGGCGAAGACGGCGATGCCTCCCACGCCGACGAACAGCGCCACGGCGAGCACCCGCGACAGGCTCCGCCGCGGCTTGGCGCGGGCGGGCACATCCAGTGAGGCGGCGCCGCCGGTCTCGGTGAAGACACGCGGGGCCGACCTGACCTCGTCCGTCGGCTCGGTCGAGCTGACCGGATCCGCCGCGGCGGAGTCGGCCGCCGGCGCGGCTTCCGCCCTCTCCGCTTCGTGATTCGAGGGCTCCGGGCTCGGCTCGAACGCCGCGTTCGGATCGACGCCGACGAGCCCCTCCGTTCCGCGCGCCGAGACCAGGTGCGCGTCGACGAGCGCCTTCAGTGCCTCGCGGTAGCCGGCGGCGGCCTCCGCCACGGCGCGGCCCAGATCTTTGCGCGACAACGAGCCGGCCTTGAGCTTCACGAGCTCCGCCCGCATCTCGCGCGCCGTCGCGTACCGATCCTCGGGCTTGACGGCCAACGACTTCGCGAGGACGTCGCGCAAAGGCGACGCGATGCGCTCGTCGATGCCGGGCAGATCGCCGAACGTCATCCGCTTCAGGATCTGCACGTCGCTGAGCCCGTCCCAGTAGGCGCGCTCGTGGAGGAGCTCCCACAGGATGACGCCGACGGCGAACACGTCCGAACGACGATCCACGTCGTCGCACACCGCTTGCTCGGGGGCCATGTACGCGAGCTTGCCGCGCACGACCCCCGTCGAGGTGTACTTCGCGCGACCGCGGCTCTTCGCGATCCCGAAATCGACCAGGGTCACGCGCCCCTCGTAGGTCACGAACACGTTGTGCGGGCTGACGTCGCGGTGGACGATGTCGAGCGGCACGCCGTCCGCGTCACGCAGCTCGTGTACGTAGTGCAACCCGTCGAGCAGCTCACACGCGACGTGCAAAGCAGCCTGCTCGCCGAGCGGCGTGATCGCCTCCGAGCACTGGTCGAGCGGGAGCCCGTCGAGGAACTCCATCGCCAGGTACGACTGGCCCTCTTGCTCGCCGACCTCGACCGTCCGCACCACGTTCGGGTGGCTGAAGAGCGGCATGATGCGCGCCTCTTCCTGGAGCATGAGGCGGTGATCGACGTCGTCCGCGAAGTCCGGCGTCAGGCGCTTCACCACGACGAGCTCCGCCGGCTTCGAGCGCTTGGCTGCGAGGAAGGCCTCCGCCATGCCTCCGCGCCCGAGCTTCGCGATGAGGTCGAACTCGCCGAACAGGCGAGCCTCCCCCTCGACGACCCGAACCGAGGTAAGCGCTGTCACATCACCATGGTCCCGCGACGGGAACAAAAATCAAGGGCCACATCTGCGCACATGGTTCGAAATCCCCACCCGAGAAAGACGCCGAGCGGGGCTCCTCAACCCCGCTCGGCGTGGTTTGCGCGGCAGCGCGACTACTGCCCGACGCGGATCGCGAGCCCCAGCTGCGCGCGGAGCTTGAAGTAGGCGTCGCTCACCGAGAAGACGAGCAGCTCCTTCAGCTTCTCCTGCGGCGTCAGGTCGCCCGGCAGCTGCGGCTCGGCGGCGATGATCTTCTTCGCCACCTCGAGATCGCCGCAGAGCAAGAAGCCCGCGCGCGCGCTCGTGAGCTCGCAGGTCTGCGCCCAGCGCTTGATGTTGGCCGTTCCATCCTCGGCCAAGAACTTCTTGACCGCGAGCTTCAGGCCTTCGACCTGCACCGGCTGCATGTAACGGCCGAGCGACTGCGCCGTCACCATCACCTGGTTCAGGAGCTCCGGCGGCACGCCCTGCTCCGGCGCAACCAGCTTGATCCCGGCGAAGAACAGAACTGTCAGCTCCGTAACCGTCGGGAAGATCGCCTTGATGTAGTGCTCGGGGCGGTAATACGAGACGTGTTTGCCCACGATGAACGTCAGGTCCTGGGGCGTGAACCCGGAGAGGACCGTCTGTCCGGCGAGGCTGGCCGCCGGCTCGACCGGCACGTGGCTCAGCGCGCCCGGCACGTCGCTCCGGACGTAGAGCTGCGGCATCGGCAGGCCGAGCACGTTCACGGCCCAGCCGAACGTCCGCGCGAAGGTCACCGTGCTCGTCGCCGGGTCCTGCTTGAACCGAGCGTCGAGGACCGGCATCTCGTTCTTCTGCTTCATCTGATCGACCTTGGCGCGGAGCGCTGCGGGCGTGATGAACTCGAAGATCTTGCCGAGGTAGAGGCTCTCGTCCTCGTGGGTGAGGCGGCGCAGCCAGGACTCGTTGTCGAGCCGTGACTTGACCGCCGGCAGGCCCTGGGGCCGGTAGTCCTCGAAGAACTGCCGCTCCTCGTCGCCTGCCTGCCTGAGGAACACGAGGGCCGAGGCCAGGCACCAAGCCTCGTCGTAGGTCTGCTTGGTGAGGAACAGCGTGTAGAGCTTCCGGTACGGGTCCACGCGCATCGGATCGAGGCGCAGGATGGCCTGGTACTCCTCGATGGCGTTGTCGACCTGCTCGGCCTCCTCGAAGAGCTCGGAGAGGATGAGGTGCTCGGTCATGTCGTCGGGCTTCATGCGCGACGCCATCCGGAACGCCTCGATCGCCTTCTCCTTCTCCTGCAGGCGGTCGCGATAGATCAACCCGAGCGCGTGCCACAGGTTGAACTCGACCGCGGACTTCTTCTGTCCGGCGATCTCGTCCTTCTGCATGCTCGCGAGGCGGTGCAGCATCTTGCGGTACGCCCGCTCGAGCTGCTTCCAGTCCTTCTGCTGCGTGAGGATCTTGTTGATGCGCTCGAAGTCGTCGAGCGCGGACGGCTCGAGATCGAGCACCTGGTTGAACAGCTCCACCGCGCGATCCTTGTCGTCGAGGAAGTCGCGGTAGACCTGCGCCATCATGCGGATGGCGCGCATCTTCGCTTCGACGCGCGTGTCGATGTCGGCGATCCGCTGCAGCGTGTCCACCATGCGCTCCCACTGCTGGGCGGCCTGGCAGGCTGCGAGCTGCTTGTGGAGCACGGCGTGGTCGCTCGGCTTGATGTCGATCGCCTCGTCGTACGCCTCGATGGCCTTGACCGGCGTCTTGCCGCGGTCCTTGTCGGCCCAGATGTCGCCGATCTCGACGAGCGTGCGGTGCCGCTCCTCGCCATCGAAGACGTTGTCCAAAATGATCCGCTTGTAGTGGCAGACCTGCGGCCAATCCTTCGCTTGCTCGTAGAGCTGCACCATCGCGTCGAGCGTCGGGCGGTGCGCCGGGTCGACCTGCAGGGCCTTCTCGAAGTTGTTGATGGCCTGCTTCGGTTGACCCTGAGCCTGCTTGATCTTGCCGAGCTTGAAGTAGACGTACGCGCGCTGCTCGGAGTCGTGCTCCTCGAGCGACGTGAGCACCTTCTGGAAGTTCGTCAGCGCGCTCGGCCAATCCCCGAGCTCGAAACAAACCTCCGCCAGGCCGCGGATCGTCTCCTGATCCGTCAGGTCGAGCTGGTTGGCCGTGTGGTAGGCCTTGAGCGCGCCCTGCCAGTTCTTCTGCGCGGAGAGGATCTTGCCGAGCAGGTTGCTCAGCATGTGCTGCTCGGCCCGCTCGCGCTTGCCCGCCTTGCGGACGAGCATCTCGGCGAGCGGCTCCGCGCGGCTCCACTCCTGTCGCGCGACGTACTCGTTGACGAGCGGCAGGGCCGCGTCCTCGTTGTCGTCGTCGCACTGGAGCGCGAGCTCGTACGCCTGCACCGCGAGGTCGTGCTCACCGAGCGCTTCCTCGCGCATCTTTCCGAGCTCGACGAGGAGCTTCGCCCGGACGCGCGGCGCCTCCGTGACGAGCTGCTCCGAGTCGAGGTAACGAGCCGCGCGATCCCAGTCGCCCGCGTCGATGGCGATGGCGCGCAGCGCAGCCAACGTCGGCTGGTGCGACCCGTCGATATCGAGCGCGCGCTCGTAGTTCTCTTGCGCGAGCATGCGGTCGCCCAGCTTCTCGTCGAGCTGGCGGCCGATGCGGTAATACATGTCGACCTTCTGGCGGCCGTCGCTCGTCAGATCGGCGACCCGCGTCATGAAGTCGATCGCTCGCGACGAGTCGTTCTGCTTCTCGTAGAGCTTCGCCAGGGCATCGAGCGCCGGGATGTGGGTCGGCTCGATGTCGACGATGTTCTGGTAGCAGTCGATCGCGCGGTCGAGGTCCTCGACCTCGGTCGCGTAGACCGAGGCCATGGCCTCCCACAGCTCGATCTTCTTGGGGCGATCGAGCGTGGCGTTGATGTGTCGGTCGAGGGAGTTGATGAGGTCGTGCCACTGCCGCCGCTGGCGGTAGCAGCGCTCGAGCCCCTCGTACGCCGGCTCGTAGTTCGGATCGATCTCGACGACCTGCTCGAGGCGGGTCGCCGCGACGTCCGGCTTGACGAAGAGCTCCTCCTGGATGCGAGCGATCTTCATCAGCGCCTCGATGCGCTCGCGCTCCGTCGTGACGACGTCGAGCTGCACCTCGAGGATGCCGACCAGGTCCGTCCACTGGGAGAGGGATTGGTAGATGCGCTCGAGGCCCTTCATCGCCGCGAGGTTCCCCGCGTCGACCTCGAGGACCTCGCGGTAGACCTGCGCCGCGCGCTCGGACTGCCCAAGCGTGCCCTCGTAGAGGCTCGCCGCGCGGAGCTTGGTCTGCGCGATCGCCTCGGGATCCGTGAGCCCCTTCGCCTTCGCGCCGAGCACCTCCACGAGGTCGTTGTTCTGACCCCGCTCGTTGTAGATCCGCTCGAGGTGCTCGAGCGCCGGGACGTGGTGCGGGTCGATCTCGAGCGCGCGCTTGTAGTAGATGACGCCCTGATCGGCCTGGCCCATGTTGACGTGGAGCACCTCGCCGATCTCGGTGAGCGTCTCCTTGCGATCGACGTCCGTCAGGGCGTTGTTGTAGGCCTGCTGGAGCATCTGGCCCTGCTCCTGGTGACGGCCGCTCTTCTTGTAGAAGTTCGCCATCTGCCGGAGCACGGCGACGTTGTTCGGATCGAGCGCGTGGACCTGCTGGTAGTAGGGCTGCGCGTACTCGGGCCGGTTGAGGTCGTCGGCGTACCATTTGGCCAGACGAAGGCAGAGCTGGATCTTGCGCTGCGACTCCTTCTCGGCCTGGAGCCAACCGTTGACCGTCTGCAGGAGCTCCGGCCACTTGTTGGTCTGGTTCGTGATGCGCTCGAGGTACTTCGCCGTCTCGTTGTCGCCGACGTCGAGCTCGAAGCCGGTCACGAGCGCGTCGAACGCCTGCGCCTTGTCGTCGAGCTCCTCCTCGAAGACCTTCGCCACCTTGCGGAGGATGTCGGTCTTGTCATGAATGTCCTCGCGCGTGTCGAGGCGCGCGAGGTAGAGCTCGATCAGCGGCTCGGCGCGCTTCGCGGCCGCGTGCAGCTTCTCGAGGGCAAAAAACGCCTGGTCGTGTGTGTTGTCGAGCTGGAGGACGGCCTCGTAGGCCGGCGTCCCCTTGTCGGGGTCCTGGACGCGGTGCTCCCAGAGGTTCGCCACCTCGAGGTACTCGCGCACGCGGTCTTCCGGCTCGGCCAGGGCCTTGGCGCGGCCCATCTTGACCTCGATGACCTCCTCCCAACGCTCTTGCGTCCGGAGCAGCCCCTCGAGGTGCTGCATGGCGTCGAAGTCGTTCGGGTCGACCGCGAGCAATCGGCGCCACGCGTCGATCGCTTCGTCGGGCTCACCGATCGTGCCCTGGTACAAGAGCGCGAGCTCTCGGTAGAGCGCGACGAGGTTCTCCGGCGGGAGCTTCTCGCCGGCGTTGTCGATCGTGCGGTGGAGGGCCTGGGCGATCTCGCGCGCGTCGCCGCGCCGGCGCCAGACCGCGGCGATGGCGTAGAGCGCGTCGACGTTGTCGTATTCGAACTCGAGGATGCGGTGGTAGTCCTCGAGCGCCTCGTCGTCGCGGCCGAGCGGGTTCTCGAACAGCCGAGCGCGGCGCAAGAGGACCGCCACCCGCTCGCTGTCTTCGTTGGCGATGTCGTAGTGACGCCCGAGCACCTCGGTCAGCTCCGCCCACTGCTGGCTGCTCTCGTAGAGGTTCGCCAGGCCGTGGAGCGCCTCCGGGTCGTCGCCGCGCAGGTCGAGGACACGTTTCCACGTCTCGATCGCGCCCGGCACGTCGCCGAGGTTCTGGGCGAGGAGGTTCGCCATCTTCGCGCGGATCTCGGCTTCCTCCGAGTCGCCGCTCGCGTGCTCGAGCTGACGCTCGAGCACGACCTTGAGCTGGTTCCAGTCCTGCTTGAGCCCGTAGATGCGCTCGAGCGCGGCGCTGGTCGCCTCGTTCGGCGGATCGAGCTCGTCAAAGACCCGGCGGTAGATCCGGATCGCGTCGTCGAGCTGGCCGACGCCGCTCTCGTCCACGAGCTTCTGCTCGTAGACCTCGCCCAAACGCAGGTGGAGCTCGATGAGATCCGCCTGGTCCTTCGTCGCGTGCAGGCGCTGCTCGAGCACCTGCGCGAGCTCCGGGTACTGCTCGAGGCTCGTGTAGATGCGATCGAGCTGCGCGAGCGCGTCGCCGTCGAGGGGCTCGACGCCGAGGACGTACCGGTAGGTCTTCTCGGCGTTGGCGATGTCCCCGAGCGACTCCTCGAAGACGCGGGCCAGTCGCTTGCCGATCGCGGCTTGCGTCGCCTTGTCCGTGTGCAGCTCGAGGACGTCGGCGTACGCGTTCGCGAGCGACTCCCAGCCGCCGTCCACCGACTCGGCGAGCCGCTCGCAGTCCTCGAGGGTCCTCTCGTCGGTCGGGTACTCCTTGAGCGCGCGGACGAAGACCTCCAGCGCGCCTTCGGGCGCGATGAGGCGCTCCTCCTGCAGCTCGGCCAGGCGGTAGTACATCGCCAGGCGCTCCTCGCGATCCTTCTTCTGCGCGAGGACCGCCTCGAGGACGCTCGACAGCTTCTCCCAGTCGCCCGACGCCTGGTAGAGCGGCTCGAGGATCTCGCCGATCTCCAGCTGGTGGACGCCCTGAGAGAAGAGCCCTTCGAGCGCTTCGAGCGTCTGCGTGTGCTCCGGCGCGGCCGCGAGCACCTCGCGGTAGCTCTGGATGGCCGCCGGCAGGTCCTTCAGGTGGTGCTGATGAACCTGACCGAGGCGGTACTTGAAGTTGAGGATGTCGTCGGGCGTCTCGCCAATGACCGCCTCGCGCGCGAGCACGGTCACGAGCTCGCTCCAGCGCTCGGTCATGACGAGCAGCCGGTCGAGGGAGCTTATCGCCTGGGCGTTCTCCGGATCGACCTCGAGCACCAGCCGGTAGCGCTGGATAGCGTTGTCGACGTCCTCGAGCTGCGTCTCGAAGATCTGCGCAAGCCGGAGGCCGAGCTCGACGAAGCGCTCGGGCTGCTCCTCGCGGAGCTTGGCGAGCTCGACGTCGTAGAGGGCGGCGACCTCGGCCCAACGGCCGACGGCCATCGCGAGGCGCTCGAAGCTCGAGAGCGACTCCTCGTTCGTCACGTCGAGCGAGATGGCGCGCGAGTAGACCTGGAAGGCCGCCGCGTAGTCCCCCACCATCTCCTCTTCGAGCCGGGCGATCCGGTGGAGCAGCTCGATCTTCGAGAACGCGTCCTCCGCGTGTTTGACCTGCACCTCGAGCACGCTCACGAGCCGCTTCCACTCGCCGGTGGCGTCGTAGATGGGCTCGAGGACGAGCGAGGCCGCCAGCGCATCGCGCTCGCCGCTCTTGATGCCCTCGAGGGCCTGGAGCGTCGGCGCGTGGTCGGGCATCTGCTGCAGGAGATCGCGGTAGAGCTCGATCGCGCGCGGCAGGTCGTCGAGCTTCTTCTCGTAGAGCTCGGCGATTCGATACTGGTAGCTGATCGACTCCGCCGGATCGTCCGCCAGCTCGGACTCGTGCTGGAGGATGGTGAGGAGCTCCGGCCAGTTCTCGGCCATCTGGTAGAGCACGTCGAGGCGCGACAGCGCCTGGAGGTCGTCCGGATCGAGCTCGAGGATGCGGCTGTAGGTGTCGATGGCCTGGGGCACGTCGCGGAGCTCGCGCTCGTAGACGGCGCCGACCTGGTAGTAGATGTTCTTCTTCTCGTCGTGGTCGGCGACGAGGTCGGCCTTCTGTGTGTAGACGCCGAGCAGGTCCGCCCAGCGCGAGTGCGAGAGGTAGAGCTTGATGAGCGCGTCGATCGCGCGGAGGTCCTCCGAGTCGAGCTCGAGGATCTTGCGGTAGACGCCGGTGGCGGCCTCCGGCCTCTCCAGCACGTCCTCCTCGATGGAGGCCGCCTGGAAGAGCGCGGCCTTCTTCTCGGGGAGCGCCTCGAGGATCTCGGCCTTCTTGGAGAGCGCCGCGGAGAGCTCCGCGTAGCGCTCGGCCGTGCGGAAGATCCGCTCGAGCGACTCGGCCGCGAAGAGGTTCATCGGGTCGATGTCGAGCACGCGCCGGTAGTGGGCGACGGCGCTGTCGACTGCGCCGAGGTCCTCCTCGTAGACACGGGCTGCCATCGTGAAGAGGTCGACGGCCACGGTCGGGTCCGTCACCGCCGTCGCGTCGGGGTCCTCGCTCTCGCCGGTCATCTGAGCGGCCGCGCGCTCCTCGTAGACCCGCGCGAGCTCCTGGAATCGCCCCGTGGCGCGGGCGAGCCTGTCGAGCCCGTCTTTCGTCGCGTCGGACGTGGGGTCCTCGGCCAACGCGCGCGCCATCGTGCTGAACGCCGAGTCGAGGTCTCCGCCGGCGTCCTCGTAGAGCGAGGAGATCTGATGGAGGAGCTCGACGCGACGGTTCGGATCGTCGCTGCGCCGGACCTGCACCTCGTAGACGCCCACGAGGCGCTGCCAATCGCCGGACTGGCGGTAGAGCGGCTCGAGTATGTCGGCGATCGTCAGCTCGTGATCGGGCAGCTGGCCGAGGCGCTCGAGCGACGCGAGGGCCGCCTCGTTGTCGGGCTCACGCTCGAGCACCTGCCGGTGGATGTCGATCGCCGTCTCCACCTGCCCCATCTTCGTCTCGCGCAGATCGGCGAGCCGCAGCATGAGGCGAGTCTGGTCCTCTTCGGTCTCGGCGAGGCCGAGCTGCGCTTCGAGGTTCTCCGCCAGCTCCTCCCACTTGCCCTGCCGGCTGAAGAGGCCGTCGAGGGCGCCGAGCGCGAGCATGCTCGTCGGCTCCAGGCCGAGCACCTCGCGGTAAGCCGCGATGGCGTCGTCGGGACGGCCGAGCTTCTCCTCGTAGACGGAGGCCATCTGGCCGTAGAGCGCCTCGCGCTGGCCCACGTCCTCCTCGAGATCGATCCGGCGCCGGAAGACGCCGATCAGATCCTCCCAACGCTCGGTGCGTCGGTAGAGCGCGTCCATCGCGGCGAGCGCGCCCGAGTCGGCGGCGTCGATCCCGAGCACCTTCTGGTAGCCCTGGGCGGCGTCGTCGATCTTGCCGAGGCGCTCGTGGATGCTCGCGAGACGCATCCAGTAGGCGCGGGCGAGCTGCGGATCCTCGAGCGTCTCTGCGATCTGCGAGAGGATCTGGTCGAGCTTGTCCCAGGCGCCCGCCTGCTCCGCGAGCTGCTCGAGCTCGAGGCGTGCGTCCGCGCTGGACGGATCTTCCTTGAGCGCGCGAGCCTGCGCGTCGATCGCCTTGTTCGAGTCCTCGAGGTTCTCGGCGCACACGCGCGCGACCTTGCGGAGCAAGGCCACACGCCGCGACGAGTCGGTCTCGGTCTCTGCGAGGATCTCGAGCGCGCCGACCAGCTTCGCCCAGTCGCCACGAGCCTCGTAGATCTCCTGGAGGATGGCCGCGGTCTCCGCCCTCAGCTCCGGGTTCTCGAGCAGGTGCTCGAGCGCCAGGCGCGCCGGCTCGTTCGCCGGATCGAGGAAGAGGATCTCGCGGTAGTTCTCGAGCGCGCCAGCCGGATCGCTGAGGTGCTTCTCGAGCGTGGAGCCGAGGCGGTACTTGAGGTCGATGAGCTCGGACTCGGGGACGTCGATCTCGATCCGCGCGCGGAGGATCTCGACGTAGGGCTCCCAATCCTCGAGCTCGCGGTAGAGTCGATCGAGCGCGGCGAGCGCGGCCGGCTCGCGGTCGTTCTCCTCGAGCACCTGGCGGTAGGTGTCGATGGCCGAGCGCGGGTTCTTGAGCTCGTTTTCGTAGAGGGCCGCGATCGAGAACAGGATCTCGCGGCGAGCGTCGGGCTCGGCGAGGTCGCGCTTCTTCTCGTAGATCCCGAGAAGATCGGTGTGGCGCCCCGTATCCCGGTAGAGACGTTCGAGGGCGGCGATGGCCGTGTCGTTCTCGCCGTCAGCATCGTAGACGGCGCGGAACTGCTCGAGCGCGTCGTCGATCCGCTGGACCTCGTCCACCAGGACGCGACCGAGGCGCAGCCGCAGGGCCACCTCGAGCTCCGCGTCGCGATTCGTTTGAGCTGCAGCGATCGTGTTGCGGTACGCCGCGACGAGATCCTCCCAGCCGGAGGTCGCGCGGGCCGCGCGCTCCACGTCCTCGACGCACTGCGGGTCCTGCGGCGCAGCTTCGAACGCCGTGAGGTAGCGCTCGAACGCCCGCTGCGGCTCCTTCAGCCGCGTCTCGTAGAGGGACGCGACCTCGCGCAGCAGCGTGAGGCGCTCCTCGCCGTCGACGTCGTGCTTCAGCTTCACCTCGATCGCCGAGGCGAGCCCCTTCGGGTTGTTCGCTTGTTGGTAAATCGGGATCAGCGCCTCGGCGGCGCCGAGGTGCTGCGGGTCGAGGGTGAGGACTTTTTCGTACGCGCGCGCGGCGCGGTCGAGCTTGCCCTTCTGCGTGACCCAGAGCTGGGCCGTCTTCACGAGGAGCGAGATCTTCGCCTTCTCGTCGGTCTCCTTGCTCTCCTGCGCCTCGAGCAAGCGGATGAACTCGTCCCACTTGCCGCTCTCGGCGTAGAAGACCTCGAGGTCGTCCCACTGCCCGAGCGCGATGTACTTCTTCTTGAGCGCCTCCTGGGCGGTGCGCTCGGTCGGGTTCATCGCGAGGAGCTTCCGCCACGCGTCGACGGCCTTCTGATCGTCGTTCAGGCGATCGCCGTAGAGCTGACCGAGCTTCTTGTAGGTCGCCTCGTCGGGCGCGACGTCCGCCTGGCGCTCGAGCACCTCGGCGAGCTTGCCCCACTCCTTGGAGCGCTCGTAGAGCCCGGCCAGCGCGCCGAGCGCCTCCGGGTTCTCGGGATCGCTCTCCACGACCTCGTTCCAGAGGTCGATGCAAACCTCCGGCTTCTTGACGCGCTCGTTGGCGAGGCGCGCGATCTCGAGGAACTTGCTGCTGCGATCGGGGCCGTAGGGCAGCGCCGCGGCCTCGCGACGCATGAGGCCGATCAGCTTCTCCCAGTCGCGGCGCTTCTCGTACGTGGCGCGCAGGTGCTCGATCGCCGCCTGGTTGTTCTCGTCGATCGCCAGGACGTGCTCGAAGCACTTCACCGCCTCGGCGGCGTTCGGGAACTTGGTCGTGTAGAGATCCGCGGCCTCGAGGTAGAGCGCGACCTTCTCGTCGGCGTCGTCCACGGCGTCCGCCAGCTCCACGAGCGTCTTGACGTATTCCGTCATGCGCTTCGCGGCCTGGAGCTTCTCCAGCTTCTGCCGGAGCTCCGCCACCTTGGCGGGGTCACCGGGGGCGGCCGCAGGCTTGGGCGCCGGCGCGGCCTGAACGGGCTCGGCCGCGTGTGCGGGCTCGGCCGCGTGTGCGGGCTCGGCCGCGTGCGTGACCTCCGCCGGGGCATCGGCGTGCACAGGCTCGGCGGCTGGCTCCGCTTGCGCAGCCTCGGGCTCTTCGGCGACGGTCGGCTCGGCGGCGAGCTCGGTGTCCTCCGCCGGCGCCGCTTCGGCAGCCGGCTCCGCGGCAGCCTCTTCCGGCTCCGCCGCGGGCGGCGGAGCTGCGGAGGGGAGCGGCGCGACGATCGGCTGCGCGGGCGCAGCGCCGATGGGCTCACCGATCTGCTGCTCGAAAGCAGCGATGGCCGGGTGGTCGGGCGCGACGGTGATGAGCTTGCCGAACCAGTCGCGCGCACGCATGAGGTTGCCCAGCTGGCGCCACGCGATGAGGCCCGACTGGGCGACGGCGAACGGGGACGGGTTGCCGGCGGTCGCGGCCTTCTCCGCGATGCCGAGCGCGCGATCCCAGTTGCTGTCGCGCGTCCCCCAGAGGTCGCGCAGGAAGCTCAGCGCTGCGTCGAGGTGAGGATCGTGCCCGAGGGCGTCCTCCAGGAACTTCGCGCCGATCTCCAGGCTCTGGTGGCGCGTCGCCCAACGAGCGCCGAAACGGAACGCGGCGACGGCTCGACCGCGCGACGTGAGGCTGTCGAGGTACGCGAGCTGCGTCTGCTCGAGCTGAGCCGCATGTTCGCCGGCGAGCAGGCCCTCGAAGAGGGCCGCCGCCTGACGATCGAGCGGGTTCGCGTCGTACGCCTTCGCGAAGAGCCCGTCCGCCTCTCCGCCGAACCGCCGCGCGATCCGCGCTGCCCGGAGGTAGGTGCGGCAAGCCTCGGGCCCGTCCTGCGACTGGGCCTGCGAGACCAGCTCGCTCACGTGACCGGTCCACGACGTCTCGTCGACCTGGGTGTCCGCCAGGCCGGCGCGGGCGTCGTCGCTCTGACCGTTGGAGACGCCGAGCGCACGCGCGTAGGTCGCGGTCGCGCGCTCGATGTCACCGGCGTCGTAGAGCACGTCCCCGAGCTCCACCAGCAGAGCGACCGCCTCCGGTCCCTCCGTGATGGTCCGGAGCTCGATGTCGAGGAGCTTCTGGACCATCGGCGTCTTGCCGAGCTCCCAGTAGATCCCGCGGGCGCGCTCGAGCGCTTCGACGAGCGAAGGGCTCAGCTTGTACGCGTCCTGGAAATGCTTCAGGGCTTTCACACCCTGCAGGAACCGCTCCTCGAGCACCCTTCCGAGCTTGAGGTGATGCGCCGCCTTGATGTTGGCATCGCTCTCGGAGGCGATCGCTTTTTCGAGCTCCTCCGCGAGGGTGTGCCAGTCGTGAACCGATTCGAGAAGACTCAGCCGCTGCGCTAGATCCATGTTTCCTCGGCCCTCACTCGGAGAGCGTCACGCACGAGAAAGACGGTACCAGGACGGTCACTGCAGGGTGCCACCGAGCGCAACGACGCGCGTCTTGGCGACCTCACACTCGTTCACGAAGTCCTTGGCTTTTGCTCCGCGACACGCGCGAAGATAGAAGCCTTTCAAGAGCTCCTTCGCTTCCTGATTGCGATTGAGCTCCGCGTACACGCCGCCCAAGCTGTAGAGGATCAGGATCGACTCGGGCCCCTCCCCCGTCGGGATCGCCTTGGCCGCCTCGAGCTCGGTGGCCGCGCTCTGCATGTCGCCGCGATCCATGAGGACCTCGGCCATGCGGACGTGAATGCCCCAGAGCAGCTTGTCGTTCGGAGCCGCCTGCGCCTTGCCCTCTTTCAGCACCGCCTCGGCTTCCTTCGTGTAGCCGAGCGCGAGGTACAGATCGGCGAGCGGCGCGTAGTAGCGGATCTCCTTCGGATCGTGCTCGATCGCCTTCGTGTAGTACTCGAGGGACTTCTGCTCGTCGTCCGTCCACAGGTAGACGTTGCCGAGCTGGTGGTAACAATCGCCGTAGTTGGCGTCGAGCTCGATGCACTTGAGGTACGGCGCCTTCGCGTCCTCGTACTTCGCCTTGTCCTTCTTCGCCTGCTGCTCGAGCGCGTAGCCGCGCTCCGCGTAGTAGGTCGCCCAGTTGCCATCGTCTTTGGTCTTCTCGTCCGCGGCGATCGCGTTGCCGAGAGCCTCGGCCATCTTCGGCCAGTCTTCCTTCTCGCGGTAGACGGCGGAGAGCTTGTACCAAATGTGATGGTTGCTCGGGTCGAGGCGCGTCGCCTCCTCCAGCTTCGCGATCGCGCCTTCGCGATCGGCCTTGCGCAACTTGTCGGCCTCGTTGGCGCGGAGGATCGCATCCTGACGGTTGCGGTTGCATCCGACCGTGAGCGTGGTCGACGCTAGCAACGTGGCCACGAGCAGAGGACGCAGGACCTTCTGAAGTGTCATCGAGACCGCTCTCTCTTTTTCAGGTGATGGGGAGGACAGCTGTGGCGAGCGCGCCGGACGCGCGAGACGTCAGCGCGACAGGCAAAGCGTTTAAGAGCCACGCGAAAGTGGTCGAGTAAGCCCGGCGAGAATAGGAGGCTTCGCCCGGCCAAGTCCAGCGTTGTGCAGCAGGCGATCTTCTCGAAAGCTCACGGCCTCGGCGCGGACGACTCCGCTCGCCGACCGGGCCGGGAAATAGCGAAGCGCCCGGGTCGCTCTCGCGACTCGGGCGCTGCTGGTTTCGAGCTACGTGGCTTTTGCACGACGGGCCGGGCAGAGCCCAGCCCCCGCCGTCAACCGCCCGGAGCGAACATGATCGGGTAGCTGACCTTGACGACGCCGCCCTCCGGCTGCGGGAACGAGAGACCGTAGAAGGCCTTCGTCACGCACCCGACGACGCCGCTGTCCGGGAGGTCGCCGCCGCCGCTCACGCTGCCGACAGAGCCGTCACGACCGATGACGAAGCTGACGGAGACGCGGCCCGTGAGGTTGGGGTTGTTGCGCAGACCGTTCTCGTAGCAGAGGCGGAAGCGGCCGAAGTTCTGGCGGACGATACGCTGGATGACCTCGGGCGGGAGACGACCGCTCACGCTCGTGGCGCCCATGCGGACCGACGGCGGCTTCGTCCGGTGCGAGCCACCGAGCCGACCCGAGCCCGAGCCGAAGCCCTGACCCGTGCCGGTGCCGGCGCCGTGACCGAGCGTGCCGATCGAGCCGAGGCCGATGCCCTCGCCGCGACCACCACCACCTTCGCCGATACCCGAGAGACCGAGACCACCCGCGCCGAAGGAGTCGCCGATCGAGTCGCCCCACATGTTACCGCGGGCCGACAGCGAGTCGGTGCCGAGCGAGTCGTCGCGACCCCAGGGAGCGGTCGGCGCATCCGGGTCGCCGCCGGCGCCCGAGTTGAGCAGACCGATCATGCCGAACTCCATGGCGTCGCGGAGAGCGGCCTGGCGGGCGATGTGCGGGTCGGCGTTGTCGGCCGGGCCCTTCACGCCGTACCGCATGCCCGTCGCCTTCGTGTTCGGGTTGCCCATCGAGCCTTCTTCACCCTTGGCTCGCGTACCCGTGCCGCCTTCTTTGTTGTCGGCGTTCTCTTCCTGGACGACCTCGGTCTCCTTCTCTTCCTGCTCCTTCTCGGCAGCCGCCTGGAGCATCTGCGCGAGGAGCTTGGCCTGATCGGAGTCCATGTCGCCCTCGTCGGTGCCCGAGAGCTGCGGCATGAAGAAGAACATCGCGGCGAGCAGGCCGCCGTGGACGAGGGCCGAGAGGCCCCAGAACGCGATCGGCGCGCCTTCCACCTTCACGTGGCCCGCGACGACGCGGCCCGCGTTGGTGGTCTGCACCTGGAAGGTGAGGCCGTTGTCGAGGATGATGCGCGCCTTGCCGCCCGAGGGGAGCGGCATCTGGTGAGCGCCCGAGAGCTCCGCGCAGGGCTGCGTGCGGCCGCCCGCGATCGCATCCTGCAGCGACATCGTTTGACCACCAATCTCGATGGTTCCCGTCGCGCGGGGCAGCAGGACGACGTTCACCGTGTTCGCGTCCGCGAGGACGACCGGCGCGCGCGTCGTGCCGAGCTTCTCGGCAGGAACGAAGTAGTCGCAGCCGACGTTCCGCCCCTCTTCCTCGCCGACGTAGAACGAACGCGGCGGGGTGAGGTGAGCGACGTGGAGGACCGACTGATCCCAGAGGACCATGACCTCGACGCTCGTCGCCGCGCTCTCGACCTCCTCGGTCGGAACGGGGGGCGCGGCCTTGATCATCTGGTAGGTGTAGGAGCCTTCCGGCGCGTCTGCCGGGACCTCGTCAACGTGGGCCGGAGCAAACGGGCTCGCGACCTCGCCGAACGGGCTCGCGGGGGCAGCCGCGAACGGGTTCGCCGCGGGCGCGCCGAACGGGTTCGCGTCACCGAACGGGTTGGAAGAGGGCGCAGCCGCCGGCGCGCCGAAGGGATTGGCACCACCGAACGGCGAGGCGGCAGCAGGCGCTGCGGCCGCTGCGGCCGGAGGCTGCGAGGGAGCAGCAGCGGCCGCGACGGCCACCGGCTCGGCGCGCTCGAGCACGATCTTCGTCCCGCCGATCTGGATCTGATCGCCGACGCCGATCTTGCACTTGTTGACGCGCGCGCCGTTCACGAGCGTTCCGGGCTCGTTGCCCAGATCGATCAGCGTGATGTCCTCGGGGCTCGCGACCTCGATGACGGCGTGCATGCGCGACGCGAGCTCGTCTTCCACCCGGAGGTGGCTCTTCGCGTCCTTGCCGACCTTGACGATGTCCTGCGTCACCGTCTCGCGACGGATCAGCGAATCGTTCTGATAGAGCCCGAACGTGAGAGCGGTCTTCTGCTTCCCTTCCATCTTCCTAGCCTTCCCTGACTGGAGCCTTGAGCGCTTGCGGACCCCGCCAGGTCAATGAAGCCTGTCGCGTTGAGCGGCTCCTCCCTGTTCCGTCGAGCGGGGTTGGATCCCGCTCGAAACGGCATGGAAGAAAACGCGCCGAGTCCTTGAAACTAGAGGTTCTCGACCGACTTGAGCATCTCCGGCACGAACGAGGTGCGGGGACGAATGAGGGTCGTCCGCACCGGTCCAGGTCGCACGCGGATCGTCGCGTCGTTGGGGCCGAAGCCACCCGCATTGAGCGGATCGTCCGAGAACTCGTAGCCGTAGCCGCCTTCCGCGTCGGCGGACTTCACGTCCTGCGCGAATGCAACCGTGGTCGAGAGGACGCCTGCGCCCACGATGAGCGCCGCGAGAACCGCTTTTTGGGTCGACTTCTTCATCACAACCTCCAGGAGGCAGAGCCTCCGTCGCGTTTCCAGTGAGATTGTACGGCCGGGGACCGAGCCCCGTCAACGAAACCTACGAGCCACTCGTCACGCTGCACCCGCGGGAGCGGGCCCGATGCCGGGAAACCGGCTCGCGACCCGCTCGACGCGGCTGCGAAGAAACCATCTCCGAGGAAACTGTCTCGACCCAACGTGGAGTCAGACAGCGGGTCTCAGAGAAAGTTCCGGGAGAAGTTTGTAGAGCCTCCTGCTTCGATGAGCAGGGCTTACTTCTTCTCTTCCTCTCCGCCCGCTCCGGCCTCTTCCATGGCCGCGCGGTTCTTCGCCTCTTCTTCCATCTTCTTCTGCTCGGCGGCGGACTGCTTGTTGAACTCGATGATCTCCTTGATGTCGAAGATCCGGCCCCGCTTGCAGCCCTTGTCCTTCTTGGCCTTCGCGCCCAAGCAGTCCTTGTCGGCCTTCGTCGGCACGGCGGTCACATCCTCCACCGCTTCCGCGAACTCGGCCTTGCCCTGAGCCTTCTTGGCAAACTCGTCGAACAGCTTGATCGAAGCCTCGAGGGCAGCGTTTGCGTCCTTGCCCGCCTTCGCCTTGTATTCCTGGGTCAGGATGGCGTGGTTGAAGAACGCCTCCGGACGACCGGCGTCCAGCGTCTTGGCCTTCTCGATGAGCTGCTCCGCCTCGGCCAGCTTCTTGTCGCCGTCCGGAGCGTTGTCGATCTGGCCACGCAGTGAGAGCGCCAAGCCGAGGTGGGCGTCGTAGTCGGTCGGACGCAGCTTGATCGCGGCGCGATACGCCTCCTCCGCCTGCTGGAACCCGCGGAACATCATGTTCACGGCCGCGTAGTTCATGTGTGCCTCGAAGAAGGCCGGGTCGGCCTTGCGAGCCGTTCCGAACGACTGCACCGCGCGGTTCAAGTCGCCCGCCTCCACCGACACCAGACCTGCGGTGTTGTGGATGGGCGCGTAGCCCGGGTTCTTGCGGACCGCTTGCGACGCGACGAGGAGCGACAGGTCGAGCGCTTGCGAGTCGACCTTCTGCTGATCGGCGCCGCGGGCGAACGTCGTCCGCTTCTTGCCGACATTCTGCTTCGCGCGCTCGAGGTAGTAGATGGCGAGCTGGTTGAACGCCGGCATGTAGCCGTCGTCGACGGCGAGCGCGCGCTGCAGGTTCTTCTTCGCGCGCTCGAAGTCGTTCGCGCCTTCTTTGTCGGCAGCGTTGCTGTTGCGCTTCATCTGGAGGCGCGCGATCTCGACGAGCGCCTCCACGTTCTGGAACTCGCTGTCGGCGACCGCGCGCTCGAACTCGGCCATGGCCTTGTCGATCGCGGCGTCGTTCGAGGCGGCGAGGTCGAGGCGCGCGAGCTGGACGCGGGCGCGGTGCGCCTTCTGATCCTTCTCGAGCACCTGCGTGTAGTACTTGCGAGCCTCCGCCACGTTGCCGCAGCGGTGGTAGGCGACGCCGGCGTTGTAGATGGCGGGCGCGAAGAACTTGTCTTGTTTGTCCGCCGAGTCGAGGAAGGTCTGCGCGACGGACGCGCAGGTCGCCTCGCTCCAGTCACCGGCCTTGTCGTGCCGCTCGAGCTCGGCGAGGCCTTGCGCGTATTTGTCGGCCGCTTCCTTGTTGACGACGTTGCCCTTGTCGTCCTTCGGGCCGCCCTTGCCGTTCGGCCCATTGGGGCCGTCCGTGGCGCTGGAGCAGGCCGCCGCCAGGAGGGCGACCGCGAGGAGGCTGGTCTTGAGGATGCTGGTCTTCATGATGAGGCTCCTCACTTCTTCTTCGCCTTGCTGAGAGCGTCGTCTTCCTTGCTTCCGCCAGCCGGCGCGGCGGGCGCGGCGGCCTTCGCAGGCGCCGCCCCCGGCTTGTCGGCCGCGGCGGCCGGCTTGTCGGCAGCCGGGGCCGGCTTGTCGGCCGGCTTCTCGGGAGCCTTCGGCTGCTCACCAGCCCACGGCGTCCCGTCCATGTTGAGCGGCACCGCGCGCTCCGTCAGACCCGAGCCGAGGCGGTTCGGGGCGCTGCGGAACTCGTCGATGAGGTGGTACTCGGCCGGGTAGGTCTTCGACAGCCAGGCCTCGCAGCTGCGCGAGAAGTCGTCGAAGTACTGGTATTTGACCGAGAGGTCGAGGCACGTCTTGTACGCGCCCTTCGCGGCCTGCTTGTCGGGCTCGCTCGCCTCGTCGAGGGCCGAGTAGTAGGCCCCGCGGATCTCCTCCCAGAGGAGGTCGCCGAAGGGGCTCGGACCGTTCTGCTTCCAGTCCTTCGGGATGGGAGCCGCGCGGAACTCGGCGACGAACTTGCCCTTCATCTGACCGACGCGGGAGCCGGCAGCGATGACCCAGCGCGGAGGAGCAACCGGCTGGAGGCCCAGGATCTTCTGGTACTCCTTGTCGGCTTCCTCGATCGCGGCGCGCTTCTTCTTCTGCCAGTCCGCGACCTTCTCCTTGACGAACTTCTGGACCTCGGCGCGTTCGCCGGAGCCCTTGTACTCGGGGAAGGCGATCTTATCGACCGCGGCCTTCTTCTCCTCAGCGAAGAAGAAGTACGCCTCACCGACCGCCTCGAGGGTCTTCGCGAGGCGGCGGAGCTTCTGGGCTTCGCCCTCCTCCGCGCCGCCGGCCTTCTCGACTTCCTTCACGCCCGCCGCCGGATCCTTCCAGAAGCCGCGGACCTTGTCGTATTCGCCGCGCGCCTGCGTCTTGGAGCCGAGCTTGTCGTAGACGCGAGCGAGGAGCGCGTGCGCCTGGATCTTCACGTCGGCCGTCGCGTTCCGGTCGATCTGCCCGATGGCGCCGGAGAGGCGCTTGCGGGCGTTCGCCCAGTCGCCGCGGTCCGTGTAGTGCGCGCCGATCGCGAAGGCGATCTGCGCCGCCTGCTGGGCGCGGTTCGAGAAGTTCTTACGGAAGAGGTCCTCGTCCTTGATCGCCTGGTCCTCCTGGCCGAGGCCGAGGCGCAGAACGATCGCGTCCGACAGCGCCTGGGGCGCCTTCTCGTCCTTCGGGGACTCCTGAGCGAAGCGCTCGTACCAAGCAGCCGCTTCGTCGTAGACCGCGATGGCCTGGTAGTTACCACCGATCTCGTACACCGCCTTCTTGGCGAGCGCGGTCTCGTGGAGGTTGTACTTCGGGTTGATCAGGATCTTGCGGACCGCGATGCTCTTCGCGAGGAGGCGCGCAGCCTGGAAGGCGCGGGCCGCGTTGTAGAGCACCTCTTCGTTGCGTGCGCAGGCGTCCTTCTGGTTCTTCTCGCACGGCTCCTTGCCGTACTTCTCCCAGATGTCGAGGTACTTCTGCGCGCCGGCGCGGCACTTCTCGATCGCGTTGGCGCCGCCGCCGTCGCACTCCTTGACCGTGGCCTCGGCGCTCAGACGCTCGACGTCGCGCTGGACGCGGAAGAAGACCGAGCACTGCTCTTCGTTCTGCGCCTTGCGGTTGCCTTCGCAGTAGAGCTTGATGAACTGCGGCGTGTCCTTGGCGATGTCGTCGATACAAGCCGACTTGGTCGGCTCGAGACGCGTGCCGAGGATGTTCGCGGCCTCGAGGTAGAGGTTCGCGGCGAAGACGCCGACTTCCTTGTCGGAGTGGTTGATGGCGACGTCGCGGAAGCCGAGCGCTGCCTCCTCCCAGTGGCGCGCCTCGAACTGCGTGCGCGCGCGGGCGTACTTCACCTCGACGAACTGATCCATCGCCTCCTTGTTGCCGCTCTCCGGCTGGATGTAACAAAGGTAGCGATTGAAGGCCGTGAGCATGCCCTTCTGCTCACCGGAGTACTCCTTCGGCTTGAAGACGTCGGCGTTGACCGGCTTCGCCTTGGGGTCCTTCTTCTTGTCGTCGGCGCCGGGCATGTTGCCCGTGCCCTTCTTGTCCTCGCCGCCCTTGTGCCGCTCCGTGTAGATGTTCTGGTAGCAGAGCACGGCGGCGAAGGCGGCCTCGGGCGCCTGCGGGCCCTTCGGGTCCTCCGCGACGACCGAGTCGAAGGCCGGACCACAACGCTCCCAGTCCTGCTGGAAGTAGAGCAAGTCCGCCATCGCGTACTTGATCTTCATGATGTCCGGCCAGTCCTCCTTCACGATGCGCGGGAAGGTGAACTTGGCGAAGTCCTCTTGTTTGAAGTTCTGGGTGACCTTCTCGTAGAGGTCCGCCGCGAGCTTCATGGTCTTCTTGTCGCCGGTGCCGCGGACGCCGCCCGAGCCGACGGCCTCGAGGTGCCACGCCATCGCGGTCTCGGCCAGCGTGCCGGCGGTGATGTTGCCGCACTTGACCTTCGCGTCCGCCGGCGAGCTGCCGCCGAGGAACTCCTTGTAGACGTCCATCTGGCGGCCGAGGACCTTGACGATCTCGTCCTTGGCGCCGGACTTCTTGGCCATCGTCGCCTCGGCGATGTGGCCGTGGTACTCGCACCACTTTGCGCCCTTGTCGCGGCCCATGAGGTCCGTGTAGAGCGCGATGCCTTCGTCGTAGTGGCCGGTATCGAGGTAGTTGATACCGAGCTCATCCATCATCTTGAAGGTCTTGTCGTTGTCGCCGCCGCTGTCGCCGCTGATCGGCTTGAAGAAGTTGTAGGCCTTCTTCGGGTCGCCCCAGAGCGCGTACACCGGGATGATGTCGCGGCGGGCCGAGGTGGCGAGCTGCGTGGAGTTCGGCAGGTTCGAGAACTTCACGCCGTAGTCGATGACCTTCTTGAAGGAGTCGACGGCCTTCTCGTAGTCGCCCTGGTTCCAGTGGACGTACCCGAGCTTGTAGAGCGCGTAGCCGTACAGCTTGTTGTCCGGCGGCGGGTACTTCGTCACCTCTTCGTAGGACTGCTGGGCGAAGCCCCACTTCGACGGGTCGCTCTGCGCTTCCTGGAAGAAGAGCTCGCCGAAGGCGAGGTAGGCGTTCGGGCGGTACTTGGAGGTCTTCCAGTTGTCGACGAGCTCGAAGTAGACCTTGCGCGCGTTGTCGAGGTCCTTCGCCTGCTCGTACTCATACGCGAGGTAGTAGAGCACCTCGTCGCCGCAGCCCTGGCTCTTGGTCGGGTCCTGGGTGTTCGGCTGGAGGCACCACTTGGAGTAGTTGCTCTTCAGGAACGAGTAGTACTTGATCGCGCTCTTGCGCGCGGTGCCGACGACCGCCTTCGCCTTCTGGGCCTTGTTGGCTTCGTCCGTCGCGGTCTTCGAGTCCTTCTTGCGCTTCGCGTCCGCCGAGCGGATTTCGCTCTCGGTCTGATCGCGGAACGCCGCGGCCTCGAGCTCGACGTAGCCCTCGGCCAGGCGCCGAGCGAGCTTCGGACGGTCCGGCGAGTTCTTCTTGGTCGAGGCGAAGAGGCTCTCGAGGTTCTGCAGCTCGGTGACGAGCAGCTGCCTCGACTTCTTCTGCATCTTGGCCTTGCGCTCGTCGCGCTGCGCCGCGGCCGCGATGTCCTTGGGGTTCTCCGGCTTGAGCTTGTCGTCTCGCTTCTTCAGGCTGACGGCCTGAGGCGACGACTTGAAGCTGACCTGCGGCTTCTTGCCGGACGACGCTTTGAGGGTGCCCGCGGGGCAATCCTTCATGGCCGCCTGGGCTTCTGCCGAGATGCACTGATCGGCGGCGCTCGCGCTGCCGACCACCGCTCCCGTACCCAAGCCTACCGTGGCGACTGCGGCGAGCGTCGCCGCAGCACGGAGGATACGAGTCCCGTAGTTCGACTGATTCATCCTTAACGTCTCCGTCCCCTCAGACGCGCGCAAAGCGCGAAGCCTTGGATATGCGAGGCGCTGCAGCCAAGACAGCTGCGTTGGCGCCACGGCTGACACGCCACACTGCCCTCACCCCAACCCCTCTCCCAGAGGGAGAGGGACTCCTCACCCACCCCCTCTCCGGCACGGAGAGGGGGCCGGGGGGTGAGGAAACCACGGGGAGAAAGCCCTTCGAAATCAACCTTGTCTCCGCTCCACCGAGACCTATTTCTTGCACTTCGAGACGACGACCTGGCGGTAGAAGCCCAGCTCGTCACGCCAGTACTCGCCGTCGAACGGCCAGAGGACGTGCTCCTCGTCGGGCGAGACGATGCCGAGGACATCGGTCTCTTCCTTCGACATCTTGTCCTTGATGACCGCCTCCTCGAGGCGACCACGCTCGGCGTTCACGACGTCGATGACGATCTTCTGGGCGTTGCGGAGGTGCTCGTTGAGCTCGTCGAGGTACCGCTGGTAGCGGTCGCGGGCGAGCGTGCCGGCGTTCCGGACCGCGATCTCCTTCGCGAGATCGAGCGAGTCCGTGATGTCGGCGCCGAGATCCGAGCTCTGGAAGCCCGGCGGCATCTTCTTGAAGAGCTCCGCCTCCTTGTCGAGGACGCGGACGTACTCGATGTTGCGGAGGAGCTGGCGATCGGAGAGCGCGTTCTCGACGATCGGCTTGATGTTGGGCTTGAGGTTCGCCTTGCCGTCGCGCACGTCTTTGAGGAAGGTGAAGAACTTCTGCCCGCTCTCGTCATCCTTGTACTGGTTGAGGATGGCCTCGAGCTCCTTCTGGATGGGCTCGTATTTCTGCTTCATGCGCGCCACGACCGTGAGCGCGTCCTGGTACTGGCAGACGGTGAAGTAGATGACGGAGGTGATGACCTGCGCCTCGGGGTAGAACGAGTTCGGGAAGTACGGTGACTCGATCGTGTGGATGTTGCCGAGCGCGTGCGGGTAGTCGCCGGCCATGAAGTACGCCCACGACTGCTCGAAGAGCGCGTCGAGCCAGTACTCGCTCGCGACGTCGACGCGGTTCCAGTACTTGACCGCGGCCGACAGCTTCTTGGGATCGATCTTCGGCACGTTCGACTCGTCGAGCCGGACCGAGGCCGAGTAGAAGGTGCGCGCCATCGAGAGGTTCGCGAGGTCCTTCATGCGGGCCTCGTCCTCCACGCCTTCGACGCCGGCGTCGATCGCGTCGATGATCGACTGGAACGACTTCACCGCCGGCACCGACTGGCGGCGCTGCACGTACGAGATGCCCTCGAAGAACTTCGCCTGGACGAAGTAGGGGCTCTTCTTGTCGACCTTCTCGAAGAGCTGGATGGCCTCGTCGTAGCTGCGGGCGCGGTACTTGTAGCGGCCGAGCAGGTAGTTGAGCTGCCAGTAGAGGTTCTCTTGCTGGGGGTTCTTGAAGCGCTCGATCTGGTCCTGGTCGTACTTGCCGACGCGCTCGACGATGTCCGCGGGCTCCGGCAGCTGCGTCGCGAGGCGCGCGAGCCAGAGGAGCGTCTCGTTGAACTTCAGGTGGTTCGGCTTCTCCGCGATCTGGCTGAAGATGCCGTAGCTCGCCTGGTAGAACTTCAGGTTGTAGAGCGCGATCGCGAGGTGATACTGCGCGATCTGCTTGTTGCCCTCGTCGTCGCCGGTCTCGCCCGCGGTGACCTTCTTGAGGGCAAGGGCAGCCTCTTGCCACTTGCCGCCGTCGAAGAGGCGCTTGGCCTGGGCGCCCTCTTCGGTCATCTCGCCGGCGCTGACGGGCCCCTCGTCCTCAGCGGCTTTTTTGCCACCCTTCTTGGGATCGGCTTCTTCCTCGTCATCGAGATCGATGACTTCTCCCTTGCCTCCGCCTTTCTTGTCGCCACCCTTCGCCGGCGCCCCCTTCCCTTGCGCTTCCGCATCGGAAACGGGCGCGGCAACGACCGCCGCGGAGAGGGCTGCCACAAGGCCCAGTCGAGCCAGAACATTCGCAAAGCGCATGCGCATCGTCGTTCCTCGCTTTTTCACATGCGACGCATGTGAACAGAAAACATCGTCAAGCGACGTGAGTGGGAGGCACCAATCGGAATTCGCGAATCAGAGGCGGCAAAAGAGCCCGAAGAGGGGTCGGGTCGGAGCCGTAGCGCCCTCGACACGGGCTGAAGGCGCGGAGGAAAACTGGCTACCAGCGCGAAAAGACAAGCAAATTCAAAGAGTGGCCGAAGCGTCGGCAGATGGTACTCATCGGGCGGAAGGCCTGTCAACGCCGAATCCATGGGGGACGATGCCGTGCAGGGAGCGCTTGACCCCTCTCGCGCGGATTGAGTAGTGTCGCCAGCACCGAGCGCCCACGCATGTCGTGGGTGGCCGAGCGCCGCCCTTACTGCAGTACCTTCGCATTCTCGAGCAGTTGTGCCTGTTCTTCCCCCGGAGCCAGAACCGGGCCGCGCGTTTCGCGGAATGAAGGAGCTCGCCCCACGATGACTCGTCGCATCCTCAAGAGCGTGTTCGCCGTTGTGTCGGTCGTTGGTCTCGGCCTGGTGCCCTCGTGTCAAACGGGCGGCATCGGCGATCCCTGCACGCCGGAGGACGAGTTCAACGCTGCGTTCTCCGGATTCAAGGTGACGCAAGAGAACATCGAGTCTCGATCGTTCCAATGCGAGAGCCGCATCTGTCTCGTGAACCACTTCCAGGGTCGCCTCAGCTGCCCCCTCGGCCAGCTCGCCAAGGAGGCGTGCACGCCCGGCGGCAGCGAGTGCACGGGAGAAGGGGAAGAGTGCTCGAAGGCGGGCACCTTCGCCCCCGAGTGCACCAGCGACGACACGTCGCTGTGCGGCGGGCTCAAGGGCAGCTGCAACAAGGGCGGCTTCTGCGAGTGCGACCCGGACGCCGGCGCCGCGGCTTGCCCCGCCGGCTACGCCTGCGACGGGGACACGAAGCAGTGCACCCAGTACGTCTGCCACAAGCCGGGCAACTGCCAGGACGAGAACGGCTCGGCGGAGTCGAACGCCAACAAAGACTGCTGCATCCCCGGCACCGACACGCCGGTCGCCGCTCAGGTCTGCGGTCAGTGCGCGGACGAGGGCGGCCGGTCGGGCGCTCGCGCCGTCTACTGCTCGTGCCGCTGCGGCGTCGCGGAAGGCCAGGAGCAGGACGACAACTTCAACTTCTGCTCCTGCCCGGACGGCTTCGTCTGCGCCGAGGTCCGCCCCGACGTCGGCATCGGTGACCCGCAGCTCGCCGGCAAGTACTGCGTGAAGCAGGACGACAGCCTCCTGGCCGGCGACTGCACGCAGGAGCCGAACGAGAGCTGCAAGATCAACGTGGCCGACGCCGAGCTGAAGTGCGGCAAGGTCGTGGGCGCGTTCGACAGCGAGAACTGCTCCGGCGAGTTCTGACCGACCGCGGAGTCAGCGGCCTCAACCGAACGAAGCCGGATGACCACGACCTCACCCCCCAAGCCCCCCTCACGGGGCGAGGGGGGTGATGTTTTTCGTGAGCTGCCGGCTTCACACATCCTGGGCAAGCGCGCCGAGGAGGCGGCCGTCGCGGCCCTTCTGAATGACGGGTACGTCATCCTCGGGAGAAATGTCCGGGTCAGCCGCCTCGAGATCGACATCGTCGCCCGCCTCGGGCCCGTCGTCGTGATCGTGGAGGTGCGGACCCGCGGCGCGGGCGCGTGGATCAAGGCGCTCGACTCGCTCGACTGGAAGAAGCGCGCGCGCGTGAGGAAGGCCGGCGAGGTGCTCTGGCGCAAGCGCTTCAAGAGCGACCTCACCCTCGAGCGCATGCGCTTCGACGTCGTCGCAGTCACGTTCGACGACCGCGACGTGGCCCACGTCGAGCACCTGAAGGCCGCGTTCTGAGTCTCCCCCTCGCGCAGCGAGGGGGGGGCCGGGGGGGTGAACGAGCGGCACCTACGTCATCGAGCACGATGACGGTGCCAGCTTCAGCAGAGGGCTACGGCTCGAGCTTGGACTGCATCTCGGCGCGCAGCTCCTTGAGCTTCTCCGCACCGGAGCTCGACTTGCCGCCCTCGAGCTCCTCGATGATGGCGCTGAGCTTGTCGATCTCTTCTTTCTGACCGGCGCGCAGGGTCTCGACCATCTGCTCGAAGACCTCGAAGAAGTGGACGAGCTCGTCGCCCTTGCGGAGCCGCTCGCGGACCACGAGCTTGCCCTCCCCCACCTGACGGAGCAGCCGCTTCATCTTGAAGATGGGGCCGGCGATCTTGTGCGTGAAGACGATGCCCGCGACGCCGATGCCCAAGACGAGGACGAGGAGCGCGAGGACCAGCGCGGTGGCGAGCTTGGCTTGGCGCTTCTCCACCTCCACCTTCTGGCTCTCGAGATCCTTGGCGCGGTCGGCGAGAAACTTCGCGTCCGCCTCGAGCTTCTTCTGCTCGTCTTTCAGGCGATCCTGATCCTTCGCGGCGTCCTTCCGGAAGGTCTCCAGCATCTCCGGGCTGTCCGCGTAGCAGGTCTCCATTGTCGAGGTGACGACCTGGTTCACCTTGTCCGACTGGACGATGACCTCTTTGCCGCGCTCGACAGTCTTCTTGCCTTGCTCGACCGTCTCCGTTCCCTGCTGCACCGTGAGCTGGCTCTGCTCGCCGATCTCCTTGCTGGCGCGCCAGAGCAGGAGCCCGAGGCCGGCGGAGAGCACCACGGCGATGCCGACGAGGAGGGACGTGTATTTGAGCTGGAAATGAGGATCGAGAAGGTAGTTCTTGAAGCTCCGCTTGTAGCGGGGCGCAGGCTGACTCTTCCCCTCGTCGCTCATTTTCGGGCTCCCATCCTACCAGGGTGGGGTGACTGGCACCTATTTCCTAGCTTGAACCGTACTGTACGGAGTCCAGCGAGCTGGACGGAGTACAGGGAGGTCCGACGAAGCGCAGCGAAGTCGAACCGTACTGTACGGAGTCCAGCGAGCTGGACGGAGTACAGGGAGGTCCGACGAAGCGCAGCGAAGTCGAACGTTCTTCCTGTGGATTCACCCCCCCGGCCCCCCTCACTTCGTGAGGGGGGTGAGGAGCGGAGAGGCAGCTTCCCCCTCGACGGAGTTGAGGGGGGTCGGGGGGGTGAAATCATGGCAAAACCGTCATTGAACACGGAAACGACTTGGTCTTGGCAAGAGGTCAGAGCGAAGCGGCGACCTTGAGGAAGGACTCCACGGCCGTCTCCGCCGCCATGCCCATGAGGACGTCTTCGCTCGCCTTGTCCTCGCTGGGGGTGCCTTCTTGCTTCAGCTTGGGGCCGAACTCGGCCTTCAGCGCCTTGTCCGGGTACGTCCACATCGTGACCTTGAGCTGAACGCTGAGGTTGCCTCCCGAATAGTTGAACGGCTCGACCGAGGCGATGAGCAGGTAGCCGGTGAGCTTCTTGTTCTTCACCACCTCCTTGCCCTGCGCGGCCGTCTCGGCCCGGGGCGCCACCGCACAGGCCGGGTTCGCCAGACACTTGGCCTGCATCGCCTTGCGCACGACGCCTTCGACCTCGATCGCGCCTCGCTTCGTCTTGTTCGTGACCTGGATGGCCAGGTAGTACTTCGCGTCCGCGCCGGGCGGCGGCGGGTCGCCTCCGAGGATGATCTTCTCGATCGCCTTGTCGAAGGCGCTGATGACAGCAGCGTCCTTCTCCTTGCCCTTCGCGTCCTTCAGGCAAGGCTTGCCGCTGTCGAAGCCGAGCTTGCCGAGGCCGGCCGCGGCGGCCATCTTCACGGTGTTGTTCACGTCGGAGAGCGCGCCGCAGAGCGGCGGCACGGCCGCCTTGTCGCGCGACGCACCGAGCGCGAGCGCCGCCTGCGTCCGGACCCGGAAGTCATCGGACTTGAGCTGCTTGATGAGGTCGTCGATCTTCCCGGCGAGCGCGTCTTTGCTCCACCCCACGACGAGGCAGAAGCACACGATCGCCAGGAGCAACCCCCGGGTGCACGCCGACGTGGGCATCGTTTTCACCATACACGAAACGATCGGTAGGACGGCGCGCCGAAACACCGCTTCAGATCCGGCAGACAGAAACCCGGATCGGCGCTGCGATCGGTCGCCTCTTTGACCACCCCTTCGGACTCCACCCGCCGAGGTCGACGCAGACCATTTCTGGAGATAGGTTGACCACCGGTGTCGACCTCTCGCTCCGCGCTGTGTTTCCTGATGGCGCTCATCGCCCTGGTCTGGACACTCGAGGCCGAGGCGGTGAAGGTGCGCGTCCGCGGCGGGAGCTCGGCGAAGCTCGTCGCGCTCGAAGGCAACGGCGAGGTGACGCTGCGTGGGCAAGTCGTGGACGACGTCGGCGCGTCCATGGGTCGGATCGGCATTCGGATCGAAGCCCTCGGGCCGGGTGACAAGGTCGAGCGAATGGGCGCTCCGCGTCCCTGCCCGGGAGACGAGGCCTTCGGGACGGTTCGCTCGGACGGCGACGCCTACGTCGTGACCACCGATGATCGCGGCGTCTTCTGCGTGCGCAAGCCGGGCAGCGCCGCCGGGCTTCGGTTCCGCGCGCGCTTCGTGGGGAACAACCTCTTCGAGGGGACCGACCTGGCCATCACGCCCACGGCCGAGGGCGAGGACCGAGCCGAGACGGTGCTGCGGTTCGACGCAGCGCCGACCACGATCGATCTCGACCGCGAGAGCGTCACGTTCACGGTCTCCTTGAAGGTCGATCGCGACGACGCCGCGCGCCTGGTCGCCAGCGTGAAGCGCGATGGGCACGAGATCTCGCTGGTGGACGAGCGCGGCGAGACGGTGGCGCGCACCACGACCGGCGGAGACGGCCGCGCGCGCTTCGACGTCCCCACCAAGGGCCTGGGCGGACCAGGGCTCGGCGAGCTGGTCGCGCAGTTCGCGGGCTCGCCGCAGCTCGCCTCGTCGCGCGCGAGCGCGTTCGTGACGCGCGTGGCGGCGACCCAGCTCGAAGCGCCGGAGTCGGTCGGCGGCGACCCGGACAGCGGGATCGAGATCGAGGTCGAGGTGAACACCGCCCGCGGCGGGGTCGACGGCGGGGTCGTCGAGGCCGTTCAAGGCGACGCGAGCATCGGCGCCGGTCAGGTGGAGGACGGCCGCGCGCGCGTCGTCGTGTCGTTTGCGGGCGGCGCGGCCACGACCGTGCCGATCACGCTTCGCTACGTTCCTTCCGCGCCCTTCTACGTTCCGGGACCGCCCGCCACGGTGGATGTCCGAATCGTGGGCCCCAGCCCGTGGCGGCAGGCCCTCCTCGCCTGTGTCGGTCTCGGGCTCGCCGCCTGGATCGTGCTGAAGTGGCGCCGCGCGCCGAAGGCCGAACGGACCGACTCCGTGTTGCCTCCTCCGCCTTCGGGGCGGCCCGAGATCTTGGTCCTCGATCGACCGTCGGGGCTCAAAGGATGGCGCGGCGTGGTGACCGATGCCCACGACGGCTTCCCGATCGTCGGCGCCGAGCTGCGTATCGTGGTCCCCACCTTCACCGGACGCGGGGTCCTGGCCGAGACAAAGACCGACGCGGAAGGAACGTTTGCGCTCGAGGTCGAGGCCCCTCGCGAGGCTCGGCTGGTCGTGGAGGGTGAGCTCCACGCCACGTATGAGCAGCCCCTGCCGAGCCCCTCGGTGCTCCGGGTCGCCCTCGTGACCCGGCGCCGCGCGCTGCTCGACCGCTTGGTTCGTTGGGCCAAGTCCCGGGGGATGCCCTTCGACTCGTCGAAAGAGCCCACCCCCGGGCACGTCCGGCGGGTGGCCGCCCGCAACGGGACCCCGAACGTCGAGGCCTGGGCCTCGAAGATCGAGCACGCGGCCTTCGGCCCGGAGGCGGTCACCCGAGCGGTGGAACAAGAGGTCGCGCAGGCCGAGCCTTCCGCCCGCGACCGCCCCGCTTCCCTCGAAGGCGGCGCCCCGTGACCAACTGAGGGCTGACAGCCGAAAATTGAGAACATATAGTCGGCCGGACCAAGGAGCCCCGTGGACCCCATTCTGATTGTGGTCATCGTCGTGGTCGCGCTCGCCGCGGTCTGGTTCCTCTTCCTGCGAAAGAAAGAGGAGCCCGCGCTGCCCGAGGCCGAGCAGAGCCGTCCGCTTCCGCCGAAGGCGGCGGACAAGCCGTCGGCTGCTGCGAAGGCGCCCGAGAAGAAAGAAGAGAAGCGCGCTCCGGAGAAGGCGACGCCTCCGCCGCCTCCCCCGTCGGAGAAAGCCAAGCCGGCCCCTGCGCCGGCGGCGGCTGCCGAGGAGGAAGAAGAAGAGGAAGAAGAGGTCCCGGTCGAGGTCGAGCCGGCGCGAGGCGCCGCACCGAAAGCGCAAGCGCCGCTGAGCCGCCGCGCCAAAGACGTCGCCGGCCTTCGCAAAGGGCTCACGCGCGCCCGCGAGTCGGAAGGCTTCTTCGGCCGCTTGAAGGCCGTCTTCGCCGGGAAGAAGGAGATCGACCCCCAGCTCGTCGAGCAGATCGAAGAAGTGCTCCTCACGAGCGACGTCGGCGTCAAGACGACCGAAGGCTTGGTCTCTTCCATCAAGGAGTCGCTCTCGAAGGGCGACCTCAAGAGCGAAGACAAGGTCTGGGAAGCGCTGCGAGCCAAGGCCCGTGAGGTCGTGGACATCGGCGGAGGCGGCATCGCCCTCAGCGCCTCGCCGACGGTGGTGATGGTCGTCGGCGTGAACGGCAGCGGCAAGACGACCACGATCGGCAAGCTCGCGACGCGGCTCACGGGGGAAGGCAAGAAGGTCGTCCTGGCAGCAGGCGACACCTTCCGCGCGGCCGCCGTCCAGCAGCTCGTGGCGTGGAGCAAGCGCGCCGGCTGCGAGGTCGTCACCGGCGCGGACGGCGCAAACGCCGGGGCTGTGCTCTTCGACGCCGTCCAGAAGGCGAAGGAGATCGGCGCTGACGTGGTGCTGGCGGACACCGCCGGTCGGCTCCACACGAAGACGAACCTGATGGAGGAGCTCAAGAAGATTGCCCGGACGATGGGCAAAGCCCTCGACGGCGCGCCCCACGAGACCCTCCTCGTGCTCGACGCAACGAACGGCCAGAACGCGACGCAGCAGGCGGCGCTCTTCAAGGAAGCCCTGCCCCTCTCGGGCATCGTCCTCACCAAGCTGGACGGGACCGCCAAGGGTGGAGTGGTGCTCGGCATCTGCGCGGAGCACCAGATTCCGATCCGTTACATCGGCGTCGGTGAGCGGCCCGACGACCTCCGCGACTTCAACGCCGAGGAGTTCGTCGAGGCGCTCCTCGGGAACGGAACCGAGAGCGAGGAGAAGGCCGCGTGACAATCGGGCCGCGGAGCGCCCACCTATTGCCCGGAGCCCGGCGGCTCGTGGGCCGGGTGGGCCTCCCGCACGGGTCGCCCCGCCGTCTTGCGCGAGGGTCGGCGATCGATAATCGCAGTTGATTCAACAAACTCGTGCGTGATATAGTCCGAGCGACTTTCAGCTTGACCTAATTCAGCTGTAAAATCAAACCTTTAGAAGACTCTGTAGCAACCCCCTCCCCCCTTGGCGTCGCCATCAACAAGGACGCCTGCAGCGCTGGTGGGCGGGGACCTGGGCCATATCGAAGTCGTTGACGACCCACACCTCCCCGGTGCGGGTCCGAGCCGAGGAAGCAACCTCAGCATGTCGTTGGTCTTTGGTCTGCTCGGGCATTCTGCCCAGCGGAAGGGGCGACGAGCCCCGGAGCGGAAGGGATGGCGATGAACCAGGCTCGCGTGGGGCTACTCGTTGCGGCCGCGCTGATGATGGTGCCGCTGACAGCGGCAGCCCAGCCCAAGCAACCAGCCAAGGCCGAGGACAAGAAGGCCGACGAGAAGAAGGCCGACGACAAAAAGGCCGAAGGTGGCGACCAAGCCGCGGGCGAAGGTGAGCCCGGTGGTGAGGGCACGCCCGCCGAAGGCGAAGGCGAGGGCGAGGGCGAAAAGCCGGAAGGCGAAGGCGAAGGAACGACGGGCGGCGGCTTGCAAGAGCTCTGCGCGATCGACCCGGACGCCTGCAAAGCCATCGACCTGCCCAAGGCTGCGGCCCGCGAGCTCGACATCGAGATCTACGCCGTGCAGCAGATCTACGCGCTGCGCCGGCTGCGGTTCGAGCTGAACCCGTACGTGGGTCTGACGATGAACGATCAGTTCGTCAGCCACACCGCGATCGGGCTCCAGACGAACTTCTACATCACGAACGTCATCGGCGTCGGCCTGAACGGCAACTACTACTTCAACAGCCCTTCGGAGTTCAACCGGCAGACCAGCCGGGCCGGCCGCATCGGGCAGTCGATCACCGAGTACCAGTGGAACGCGAACGCGAACTTCCTGTACGTGCCTGCGTACGGCAAGTTCGCTGGGTTCAGCGACTTCATCTTCCACTACGACCTCTACCTGCTCGGCGGCGTCGGCGCGATCTCGACGCGTCCGATCGCGGTCGTCGATCCCGACAACCGCACCTTCGACTGGAAGCCGAAGGTCACGTTCAACGTGGGCCTCGGCCTCCGCATCTTCTTCAACCGCTGGTTCGCGTTCACCGCTGAGCTTCGCGACTACATCTTCTTCGACGAGCTCGAGAACCAGACCATCGCGCAGGGCGTCGGGACCGACGGCCGTCCGGCAGCGCAGGATCCCGAAACTTGGTTGAGCGAAGACCTGAGCTTCACGAACAACGTGCAGGGTCAGATCGGGCTCTCCTTCTTCCTCCCGCCCACGTGGGAGTATCGGCTTCCCAAGTGAGGGTGACGGCGATGCTTGCGGAGAAAACCCTGATGCGATCCATTGCCACCGCGCTCGCGATCACGACTGTCGCCGCCACGGCCTTCTTCGCCGGAGAGGAAGAGGCCAGCGCGCAGGAGATCCAGCTCACCGGTCCGCTCGCCGGCGCCCCCGCCGTGCGCAAGCTCAGGCTGCACCGCGACGGTCGGTTCGAGGTCACGCCGAACGTCTCGTTCAGCCTCCTCGACGAGTACCAGCGCACGTACATGCCGGGGCTTCGGCTGCAGTACCACTTCTTCGACTGGCTCGGTCTCGCGGCCTGGGGCGGCTACGGCTTCCAGGTCACGACCGGCCTCGCCGACCAGCTGCAAGAGAAGGCGATCGACGAGCGGAACTGCGCGGGCAACCCGAACAAGAAAGAGTGCCGCCTCACCGCGGTCAACCTCACGCGGGGTAACCTCGCGGACGACCAGCTCGCTCGCATGCAGTGGGTCGCCGCCCCGGAGCTCCACTTCATCCCGTTCCGCGGCAAGATCGCGCTCTTCAGCGCGCTCTTCGTCGACACGGACATCAACATCTTCGTGGGCCCGGCCATTGTGGGCCTGCAGGAGCGCGCGGACTGCGGCAAGGACACGGACGGCAACTCGCTCGATCCGTGCTCCGGCAACTACAAGCTGGAGAGCCGCGTGACCGTCGCCCCGACGTTTGGCCTCGGCCTGAACTTCTACCCGACCTCCATCTTCGGCTTCGGCGCGGAGTTCCGCGGGCTGCCGTTCGAGTGGAACACGGGCGGGTTCGACAACGCCGGCGGCGACCCCGACGGCGAGTTCCCCGATGACGCCGTCAACGGCGCCGACCGGGAGTTCAAGTTCAACAGCATGATCACGGTGAACCTCATCTTCCGGTTCCCCGACCTGCAGGTCTCCGAGTAGAGGCAAGAGGACAGGTTCGGGCTTCGGCCCGGAGGAGCTCGAGCGGGGCGCGCACAAGCGAGCCCCGCTCGATTCTTTTTGGGCCTCGATGACGCTGGGGGGCCGACAGGCACGTGTTCTGCTTCGCAGGGCTTGCGATCGTGTCTGCCCAGCACCATGCTGGGCGCCGCCGACATGGGCCTTTTCGACTTCCTGAAGCGCGGCTCCTCTCCCCCTCCCCCGGCGGAGGCAAAGAAGCAGCCGGCGAACAAGAAGGTCGCGCAGCTCGCGAAGATCGTCGCCGACAAGCGCGCCCAACCCTACGACCGCGGGGACGCGATCCGCGATCTTGCCGCGATGAAGACGGCCGAAGCAGCGGAAGCGCTGCTCAAGCGCTTCACCTTCTCCATCGACCCCTCCATCACCGACCAGGAGGAGAAGGAGAACGCCTTCGACGCCGTCGTGGCGGCGGGGCGCCCGATGCTCGAGCCGGTCCGGGAGTTTTGCCAGAAGGCGGAGGTCCTCACCTGGCCCCTCCGGATCCTGCACGCCATCCTCGACGACGAGGAGTACCGCGACGAGCTCCTGCGGCTGGCGGAGTCGTTCGACACGGAGTACTCGCGCAACGTCGAGCCCAAGCTCCAGGTCGTCTCCGCCCTGCAGGACGTCAAGGGCGACGCCATCCACACGGCGCTCGAGCGCTTCTTCGACGACGCTAACGAGACGGTCAGGTTCCACGCCGTCCAGTCCACCTTCGCGCAGTCCCGCACGGAGAGCATCGAGCCCCTCCTCAAGCTGCTCCAGGCGGAGGAGTCGGTGCGCATCAAGAACAAGGTCTGCGAAGGCTTCGTCCTGAAGGGCTGGAAGGTCCCGGCGGGCTCGATCGCCACCGTGACGAAGGCGCTCGTCGACGTCGACGACTACGTCCTCGACGCGAGCGGGGCGTTCTCGCGACGCTGAGCCCCGTGCGCGTTGACAGCGCACGGCTCCATCCGCGACCATTCGGCCCGCGATGGTGGACCAACTCGTCGCGGCCGGGCGGCGGACGCTCGACGCCGCGCTCGTGAAGCTCGGGCAGCTCCGCACGCAATTCGCCGCGGTCGCCGACACCTTCGACGACCGACTCGCGGCGGAGCTCGGCGCGCGGCGGGCATCGGACGCGTGAGAGGTCGGGGCATCATCAAGGCCCGCGCGCTCGTCTGCGCGATGGGTCTCGCGGGGCTGACCCACTCGGGCACCGCCTCGGCGGTGGACGTCGAGCTGTCGTCCACGACCGCCGCGCAGAGCTACGACGTCGGGAGCCCCTGGGGGTACCGCCTCGAGCGCCGACGCCTCTTGCAGACGGTCGGCTTCAGCCTCTATCACCTCCAGGGGGACGCGAAGCCCGGCGAGCCCGACTACAACCTGCGGGTCCTCGGGAGAGTCGACGCGGATTTTGGCATCGGCAACCAGCTGCCGTCCGACCAGGCCGACGCCGAGACGAGCTTCGACGTCGCGCGCGGAAGCAACTTCGTGCCCGGCCTCGCGATCGCGCGGTTCGATCTGATGTACGCGTACATCGAGGGGAAAAACCTGGCCGACGGATGGTTGGGGTTCAAAGCAGGGCGCCAATACGTGACCGACGCGCTCGGCTGGTGGTCGTTCGACGGCGGCCTCGTGAGGCTCTCGACGCCCTTTTACCTCGACGTCGAGGCCTACGGCGGGCTGGAGCAACGCGGCGGGCTGCCGCTCTCGACGAGCCGCTACGAGAGCCAGGGTGTCTGGCGTGGCGCGCGCGCCGGCTTCGACGAGGCGGAGGGCCCGCGCTCGAGCGACTACCCGTCGTACCAGTTCGCCGCGGTCGCGCCCGCCTTCGGCGCTGCGCTCGAGAGCGCGGGGCCGAGCTGGGTCCACGCGCGGCTCTCCTACCGGCGCGTCTACAACACCGGGGAGGCGTTCACGAGCCAGTTCCCCGTGCCGGCCGGCGGCGGCTACCCGACCGTCGACGGTCTGCGCCTCTCGAGCGAGCGCGTCGGCTGGGCCGGCTACGTCAACAAGCCCGATCTCGGCGGCCTCAAAGGCGGCCTCTCCTACGACCTCTACAACGAGACCTTCGCGACCGCGTACGGCGGGGTCGAGGTCTACGCGGGGGACAAGGTCACGATCGGCGCCGACGCCGATCACTACAGGCCGACCTTCGACGCGGACTCGATCTTCAACTGGTTCACACACGAGCCTTCGACCACGGCGACCGGGCGCGTCGCCGTCCGCTTCACGAAGGAGATCGATCTCGCGGCCTCGGGCGGCGCGCGGCTCTGGGCGACCGAGGGCGATCCGGAGGAGCTCGGAGGCATCCAGTGCCGCGCGCTCAACCTCCCGAAGGACTGCTTCGAGACCGCCGTCGTCGATCCGACGAAGGTCGACCCCATCAACGCTGGGCCCTCCGGGACGCGCCTCGCAGACGTGACGAACGCGGACGAGAACCGACCGACCGTCTACGAGGTGGACGGCCTCGGACAGCTCGCCGCGCGTTACCGGAGCACGCTGGGCTCGGTGGAGCTCCGCAGCATGGTCCAGGCCGGCGCGCGCGGGCACCGGGTCGGCGGCGACGCCGGCGGCGAGAAGCTCTTCGATGGGGGACGTTACGCGCTCGGCGGTCGCCTCTCGGTGTACGACTTCACCGATCCGCGCGCCGAAAGCGACCACACGACGAGCTTCGGCTACGTCGTCGGGGGCGGGTACAAGCCGATCGACATCACGCGGCTCGGCGCCGAGTGGGAGCACGACATCAACGCGCGCGTCGGGCAGCGGTTCCGCGTGCTCGCGCGCCTCGACATCCTCTGGGTCAGGTGATGACGTTGCCGAGCCGCCTCCCCCGCCCCCTCGCCTCTCTCGCCCTCCTGCTCGGCGCGCTCGCGCTCGCCGTGGCGCTCGGCGTGTGGCTGCCGGCGGCGGAAGCCGACGAGGCCCCGGCGTCGCCGAAGCTCCCTGCGGCCGCCCCCAAGCAGCGCTCCGGTCTCACGCCCATGCCCGACGGCGAGCCCGTCCCGCTCGCGTGGATGCCGCCGGGAGCGGACGTGAGCCCCGTCCCGAGCGACGAGATCTTCCCGCCCCAGACGCTCGCGCTCCGCTTCAACCACAAGAAACACGTCAAGGAGCTCAAGCTCTCCTGCAAGAGCTGTCACCCCGCACACGGGAGCGAGGAGGCGACCGACCGCCTGCTGCCCGCGCCCGAGAAGACGTGTGACGCCTGCCACGACGTCAGCCACGCGGATCTCAACCGCGTCGTGGCGGGCAAGGAGGAGAGCGGGCAGTGCAGCTACTGCCACCTCGGCGAAAACGCCGGAGCGACGGGGCGCGTCGCGCGCTTCGTCTTGCCCCCGCCCAACCTCCGCTTCAACCACAAGAAACACCTCGATCGAAACGTCGGCTGCGCGCAGTGCCACGGCAGGATCGAGGAGCTCGAGCTCGCCACGCGCGAGCAGCTCCCGCGAATGGCGGGGTGCTTCGGCTGCCATGGCCTGCCGGTGCCCGCCCGGGGAGAGGCGCGCGGCGAGTGCACCACCTGTCATCTGACAGAACAGTCAGGAAAGATGATGGTGGAGTTCGCGACCGGTCAGCTCCTTCCCCCGGACTGGCTCCACATGTCCGGCCACACGCCCGACTGGATCGAGCGACACAAGTCGGTAGCCGGGACCGACAGCCAATACTGCGCGAGCTGCCACCAGGAGGAAGACTGCGCGGCCTGCCACGACGGGCGCATCCGCGACCGGCGGGTGCACCCGAACGACTGGATCACCATGCACCAGACGGCCGCGCGCCTCGACAACCCCCGGTGCACGAGCTGCCATCAAGAGACGCAGTTCTGCGGCGACTGCCACCGCCGCGTCGGCGTCGCGCGTGACGGACCGGTCGGCAACCGGCCGACGGGAGCCCGCTTCCATCCTCCGCCCGCCACGTGGACCTACGCCCCTCGCGGCGCCGACCACCACGCCTGGGAGGCGGAGCGGAACCTGAACACCTGTGTTTCCTGCCACGCCGAGCGAGACTGCGCGACCTGCCACGCCACCAAAGGCGTCGCGGGCGGCGCGGGCGTGAACCCCCACCCGAGCGGCTTTTCCGAGCGCTGCAGCCAGCCTTTCGCCCGCAACCCGCGCCCCTGTCTCGTCTGCCATGGTCCCGGCGACGCGGGCCTGAGAAAGTGCCAATGACCCGCGCGCCCTCGGTTTTTTCCACGCCGTCGGGTGCGAATTGCTTGCCTGACCCGGGGGGCTCGCCGTATAGCCATTGTCGGCCTTGGCCGAAGGAGAACAAGCGTGAAGGAGCTCGTGCGGTACCTCCTCGAGAACATGTACCTGGACTTTCAGGGCGAGATTTCGCTCGAGACAGTGCGGGGCTTTCTCCGCGAGGACGATGGGAAAGAAGCGCGCGCACTTCTTGCGAAGCTCATCGAAGACAAGGGCGTGGACGAGATGTTGATCACTCTGGCGGACTGTCTGAAGGATCACATCGCGACGGGCGTGAGCGACAAGGTCGTGAAAGAGCAGCTGATGCTCTACGCCGAGTCCTGAGCGTCGCGTCCTCCCGCCGATCACCTCGGGCATCGCCTGTTCGGTCCTCGCTGCTCGCGGCCGCAGTCGTTCTGGCTGCCGTGGGCTGTGACGTGGAGAGCCCCGATCCCAAGCCCGCCGCCGGGCCTGCGCTCCACCTCGTCGCCGCGCGTGTGACGACCGCTGGCCCGGTGCAGTCCGACGTCGCTGCGGACGGCTCCACCCAAGCGCTGGCCAACACGCGCATCGAGCTCGTGTTCGACCGCTACCTAGATCCGCGCACCGTGGCGCGACAGGCGGTCTGCCTCCGCAGCGATCCCAACCCTGTCGAGAGCGCGGAGGACTGCGAGGGCGGCATCCTCCTGAACGTGACCTACGACCCGGCTGGGCGGGTCGTGACGTATTACGTGGACCCTGGGCAGACTCCGTCGCTCTTGCCCGCTGCCACGCACTACCTCACCGTCTACGGGGCGCAGAGCGAGGGCGGTGGCTTTCGCGCGTTCGACGGCGCTCGGCTCGAGGAGCGCCGGGAGCTGTTTTTCCAGGTCGTCGATCCGGGAGGCCTCGAGCCCCAGCTGCCGCCCGTTGTCGACGACGCGACCTGCGAGCAGACGGCGACGTCATTCGGCGTCTGCGCGAGCTGTCACATCCGCCGTCCCGAGGCGACCCCCGACGCCCCCGCCAACGAGCCGCCCGCCGGGCTGGAGCTCGACTCGCTCGAGCGCGCGCTCGCAACGGGGACCCGTGCCGCACACGGCGGAAGCGTCGGCGCGACCGGAAACCAGCTCGGCGCGAAGACGCCCGACAAGCTCGGCGCGGGGATGCCGGTGCTCTCCCCGGGCGATCCCGGCAACAGCTACCTCGTCTACAAGATGCTCGCCGCGACGGAGGTCGACGCGGCCACGCTCGCCCCCGGCGAGACCGAGCGCCTCCGGCAAGGTCTGATAACGGGGATGCCGATGCCGCCGGACAACGTCCGCGAGAACCGTCCCGACGAGGCGACCGTACGCCAGATCACGACGTGGATCCGGAGCTGCCAGGGCGGCGAGTGAAGCGTCCTGCGCCGCGCCCACGCGCGGCGCTCCCTCATCGATGTTTCGTCATCGATGTTTCGTCATCAGTGCCCCGTCATCAGCGCCCAGCCCATCGCGACGGCGAGCGACAACCCGAGCGCGACGGCGCCGAAGCCGAACGCGCGGTAGAAGAGCGACCAGCCCAGCGAGGTGGGACTCTCGACCACGAGCTCCTCGAGACGGCCCTCGGCTCGTAGGCGAGCGAGCTGATCGCCGCGCTCCTCCGACATCTCGTGATCGCTCACGCGTCCGTCGAAGATGACCGTGTCCATCGGGAACTTCTCGGGCCGGAAGTGTGTGTTGAAGAAGTGGACCGTGAAGATGAAGCCTGTGGCGAGCAAGGCCTCGTCGGAGTGGACGATCGTCGCGACGTTGAACATCCACCCCGGAACGACGTGTGCCGCCGCCTCCGGGAACCAGAGCAAGAGACCGCTCAGGCCAATCGCGAACATGCCCCAGAAGACAGCGAGGAAGTCGAACTTCTCCCAGTAGGTCCAGCGCTCGAAGGTCGGCTTGGGTCCGCGGAAGAAGAACCAACGGAACATCGCCTTCATGTCGGTCCAGTCACGTTTGACCGGGAGCAACGAGTCCGGTCCGACGAGCCGCGACCACCAGATGCCGCCCGGTCGCGCCGGTCGGAACAGGAAGCGGAAGCTCATCACCAGCGCGACCGAGAAGTAGCCAAACGTGACGACGGCGGCGCTGTGGTGCAGGTGGCGCGCGATCTGAGGCCCGCCGATCGTGCCCATGAGCGAGCGCCCCCACCCGGTGCCCGCGAACTTCAGCGGTAGCCCGGTGAACGCCAGCGTGAGGAAGCTCACGACCACGACCATGTGCAGCGCGATCTGCGTCGGCGTGAACCGCCGGTACGTGCGCTTGGCGGGCGGGTGCAGCACGAGGCCAGCGGCGAGCTTCGCGCGGCGCTCGATGAACGACCGCAACGCCCACAGGACCGAATGCACCCAGAAGAAGAGGAAGGTCACGACGAGGAGCGAGGTCATCGCGATCCGCGTCCAGTAGAGCGTCGCGTTCTCGCTGCGATCGCGATCGTCGGCGTGTGGGTTGTATTGGGTGAACGACTCGCTCGCGCCCGCGTGACACTGGCCACACGTGTCCGGGAGGTTCTTGGCGTTCACCTTGGAGGCCGGGTCCTCGGCGGCGAGGACGCTGTGCGACCCGTGGCAGTCGGCGCAGCCGGCCACCTTCTCCGGGTAGCCAAGGCTGACGTTTTTGCCGTGGAAGCCTTCGAAGAACGTCTTGCCCGCGATCGGCGTGACGTCGCTCCGCTTCATCTTCTCGGCGTCGTCGTGGCAGGTCAGGCACGCTCGGGTGTGGAACTCGCGGCCCTTGGAGTCGTTGTCCACCCTGGCGACGTCGTGCGTGCCGTGACAGTCGGTGCAAGCGGGCGCGTCCGCGTTGCCCTGCTCGAGCGCGAGGTAGTGGACCGAGTCGAAGAAGGCCTGCTGGCGTGAGTGGCAGCCGCTGCAGGTCTCGGCGTGCCGCAGCTTGTCGCCCTTGTGCGATTGCAGCGTGTGGATGTCGCTGTGGCACCCGACGCAGCCGGTCGTGGAGCGCTCGCTCCCGTGGACGCTCGCGTCGTGTTTCGCCGACTGCTCCGCGTGGCACTGGCTGCATTGGGTGACGACGAACGCCGCCGAGCATTTCTGGTTACGGCCGGACGGCGGCGCCTTCTGGGGGTCGGCCTTGTGACAAGCGGTGCACGCCAGATCGGTGTGAACCGACGCGTCGTACGCGTGTGCGCTCACCTGGTCTTGGTGGCACTGCAGGCAGGTCGCGCCTTCGTCGGCCGACGCAGGCGGCACGAGCGCGAGCACCGCGACCGACGCGAGCGCGCCCCACGTCCTCCTGACTCGACCTCGGGTGGCCATCGGCTCTCCTCGTCCTCGATTCAACTGCAGACACCCGCTGCGCGGCGCGATGTCTTCAGCTTGATACGCGGCTCGAAGGCGTCCTTCGGGAAGGCGTCCAGCACGCTCGCCGGCGGGCGCGTGAGGTCGAAGTGCGGGCCGTGGCTCACGGGCTCGAAGAACGGCGACCATTCCGTCATGGCGCGGTCGAGCAGGTACAGGTTCGTGACCCCCGAGACCTTGAGCCGCTTCCACGCGCGCACCGCGGTGGCCTCGTCGTCGCTCACGAGGATCACGACGCCGTTGGCGGGCAGCTGGTTGAGCGAAAAGAGCAGCTCCTTGTCGCCCAGACCTTCGTAGGTGACACGCTGCGCGCCCGACAGGTGGAACGCCTCGAAGGCTTCGGGGCTCCGCAGATCGAGCGTGATCAGCTTCACCGCCGAGTCGTTCCAGGTCTTCACGTACTCGAGCGGGTGAACGTGCACCTCGCGGTTGTCGAGGAGCGGCTGGTACTGCACGCCGAGGCGCGCCCACTTCTCCTCCGGAGACGGCTCACCGAGGCCCCACACGGCCAGCGCCGCCGAGAGCGCGACCGCGGCGCCCGCCACGTACCGGCGATTGGTCGGCGCCCAGACGATCTTCTGCCCGGGATGGGCGAGCGCCCACTCGGTCTTCTCGGCACCGTAGAACATCGCGAGCGCGAGCAGCGTGACGCCCAAGACGGTCGCGCCGATGGACCAGCCGAGCCAGTCCGAGAGCAGCAGGCGCTCGGTGTAAGACGAGTTCCAGAAGCGCTCGTACGAGTCGACCGTCTCACCGAAGACGCCGGCGCCCACGACCGTGCCGCCCAGGAAAAACAGGCCGTCGAGCTTCAAACTGGCAGCCGAGACCGCGGAGGTCCCGGGACAGTAGCCACCGATCACGAAGCCCACGCCCATCACCAGCCCGCCAATGATCCCCGGCCAGAGGTAGGTCTGGTTCACGAAGATCTTCGAGAAGTCCAGGATGCCGATCGCCGCCGAGAAGAAGACGAGGAGGCAAGCCGTGAGGATGCCGGTGAACATCACCTTCAGCACCGTCATGTCGCGGAAGTAGAACTGGGCGGCGAGCTTCTTGGAGTTGCCGAAGCCGGCGAGCTCGAGCACGAAGCCGAACGCGAACCCGAGGAGGAGCGAGGCGAGGTAGGGGCCGAGCTTGCCAGAGCCGAGGTCGAGCGGAAGCATGGGAGTCCTCCTCAGTTCCAGAGACGACGGACGAACCAGGCCAGCGCGTAGGCGCCGGCGAAGACCGAGAACATGAAGGCCCAGCTCCCGAGCGACAGGACCGCGCCGCCGCTCAGGGCTTGGCCCGACGTGCAGCCACGGGCGAGCCGCGCGCCGTAGCCCATGATGGCCCCGCCGAGGAGCGCGAGCGCCAGCCTCCGCCACTTGGTGACGTGATCACCTTTGAAGATCTCGAGCTTGAACCGGCGGTGCCAGATGGCCGACGCGGCGCCGCCGAGGAGCGTGCCGAGCAACATCACGACGCTGGCGTGGTCGAGCGCGTTGCGATCGCCTCCTGCCATCGCGGCCAGGTAGCCCACACGATCGACGTGTGACGGGGCGACCGTGTCCACCGATGCCGCCTCGATGCGGCTGATCGCGCCGGAGGCGCCAAGCCCCGAGTGGGTGATGGCGAAGGCCGCGAAGAGCACCACGCCGAGCAGGACTCCCGCGACGTAGGGGTTCAAATAGCCCTTGGCCGACTCAGTTCTCATGACGAATTCCTCCGGCAGGGTCACGCGGGTAGCCGAGCGCTTGCCAGTCGAGGCGCGAGGCCGCGGAGCCGTGACACTCCTTGCACTGCACCGATTCCTTCGATGGCGCGACCATGTGGTTGATCGGCCAATACATGTGCGTCTGCGTGAACCCGTATTCCCCGCTGTAGGGCAGGCCCACGTTCTCCATCCCCTTCTCGGCGGCGAACGCCCAGTCGAACTCGGTCCAGTAGCCGCCCTTTCCGCTGGTGACCGGGGGGATGAGGACCTTGTTGATCGGGTCGTAGATCTGCTTCGCGCGGTGGATCTTGAACGGGAAGATCTTGGCCGCGTCGTCGTCTCGGCCACCGAGCGGCCGGTTGATTGCCTGATCGTCCGAGGTGACCGGATCGCCCAGGAGGTAGCGATCCATCTTCCCGTTGTACCAAGCGTAGTCGGGGCGAACGTCGCCCTCGTAGGTGAACTCGCCCTTGATCTTCAGGTACTCGTGAGCGGAGTCCTTCCGGCTCGTGTCACCCGCCTTCGACCAGTCCCACGTCATCTTGGTCGGGTACTTCCGGGCGTATTCGGGGATGTGGCAGGTCTGGCACGCGACGCGGTCGGTGTGTTTGTTGAGCATCGCGTCGGCGTGTGGCGGACCTTCGTGGCAGGTCACGCAGTCGAACCGCTTCGCGTTCGTCGCCTCGGTGTAGGTGGTGTTCAGCTTGCCCGGCACCTGGTGCCCGTGGGTCTCGTGGCAATCGATGCACTGGAACTCGAGCTTGCCCATGTGCACGTCGACGTCAGCGTTTGCGTTGAGCAGCGAGTCGTCGAGATCGCCGTGTTTGACGCCCATGCCGCCGCCGCCGTTGAAGTGGCAAGCGCCGCAGTTCTCCCGCTTCGGAGCTCGCACGCTCGCGGCCACCGCCCCGAGGTTCGCCGTCGCGGACGGCTGACCGGCCTTGTCCTTCGTGTACGTACCGGAGCCGTCGTGACAGACGAGGCAGTCCACGTTCTCGGCGTTCGAGAAATCGAAGGAGTCGTCCTTCCAGCCGTAGCCCGCGTGACACTTCGTACACGACTCCCAGTTTCCGATGACGCTGATGCAGAAGTTGTTGATGAGGTTCTTCTTGCCGAAGTGCACGGTCTCGCCGTCGCGCTCCGCGTCGCCGGAGAGCCACGACCAGTGCGCGGTCTGCATGACCTCTTTGCTGGCGTCGGGGTGGCACGAGAGGCACTTCCGGGTGACCTCGGGACCGCTCGTCATCGGCTCCTTGAAGAACGCCCCGTGATCGAGGTGCGGGCGCGAACGGTGCGCGATCGGGTTCTTCGGCTTCGTGCCGACGGCCGTCGAGAGGCGCTCTCCGGTCGCCTCCGCCGCCGGCCTGGTGAGCCACACAACAGCGCCCGCGCCGATCAGAACGACCCCGATGATGAGCGCGCGGTGCTTCACGGAGACCACGTCCGGGCCCCTAGCATCGGCCGAGCCAACTCGAGGTGTTTGATTTCGCTGGGTATGAGGACGCGACAGCGTCATCGTCTTGACGGAACCGTCATGACCGCTGGAGGCCGCGAGAGGCCGAAATCCGCCAGGGAGCAGCCGCTCCAGACGGAGACCCAACGCGCGAGGACCTCCGCCGCCGCCTGCAAGCGCGTCGCTCGGCCGCTTCAGGGAGGCCATTCAGGCACGCAAAAGCTGCCGCTCCGCGCAAAACGGAGAGCGCCCCGACGAGGGTGGCGCCGGTAGCCAACGGCGTTGGCTCCCCTGCCGTGATCCGCTCTAATCCGAGGGTGTCCTCCCCGCCTCCTCCGTTGACGGTGAACGCCGCGGCGTCTGCGTCCGGAGGTGCCTCGGCGCGGACGAGCCTGCCCACACCAACGGAGCCCGAGGCCCCCTTCGAGCTCGCCGCGAAGGCCGGCCGAGGCGCGGTCGGCGAGGTCTTCCGTGCTCGCCAAGGAGACGGCTTCGTCGCCTTGAAGATCGGCCTGGACGCGTCGTGTGGCGCGGCGCTCGCCCACGAGCTCGAGGCGCTCTTGCTCGCGGCGAGCCCCTCGCTGCCGCGCCCGCTCTGGGCCGGGTGGGTGCTCCTGAGCGGCGACGAGAAGTCGGCTGCGCCGGTCGCGGAGAGGACGCCGCACGCCCGGCCCGCGATCGCCATCGAGTGGGTGCACGGGACGCCGCTCGCGGCGTCGTCCGTCTCGGGAGAGGCCGCCGCGCTCCGCGTCGCCGCGAGCGTGGCCGGGAGCCTCGCGATGCTCCACACGGCGGGCTTCGCCCACGGCGATCTGTCCGCGTCGAACGTCCTCTTGCGGGCCGACGGCGACGCGACGGTGATCGATCTGGGCCTCGCGACCTCGCGGTTCGACGCCACCGTTCGCGGCGCCACGCCGCGGTACCTCGCCCGCGGCGACGTGGACCTCGGCACCGCCGAGGCGCGCGACCTGCTCGCGCTCGGCCTGCTCGTCGCGGAGATCGCACAGCCGGAGCTGAAGACGGAGGCCGATCTGCTCGCCGCCGCGCGGCGCGCCGCGCTCCCAGGCGCCGTCGCGGCGCTCGCCGCCGCGTTGCTCGCGCCTGCGCCGCACGCGCGACCCAGCGCACGCTGGGTCGCCGAACGAGCTCGAGCGGCGCTCGGCAGTCATGACGGTTTCGTCATGACTGCCGAGCGCCGCTCGAGCCACGACGCCGCCTTCGTCCGCGCAGGGTACGCCCGCTTGCGGCGCGCCGCCCTCCGCGCCGGCGGTGTGGCGCCGCCGGCAACGGCCCGCTGGCTCGCGGAGTTGCTCGCGTGGTCGGCGGCGCTGGCTTCGGTACGCGGGCGCGAGCCTACCGCCGTCGCGCGCGCGGTCCCGCTCGCTCCGCTCGACGCGACGGATCTGGTCCGCTGGCTCGTCGCGCTCGTCGGGCCACGCGCGGCCGGCTGGCCTCTCGCAGGTGTCGTCCAGGCCGGCGAGGAGCGGCTCGCCGACGCGCTCGTCTCCCTCGCCGACGCCGGACCTCCCCTCGCCTGGACCTACCGTGATCTCACGCGGGCGCTGGAGGGCGAGCACCCGTCGCTCGCGAGTCGCACCGCGGGCGGTGGCGGGGACGTGTTTGCGAGCGGTGCAGGCGGGGCCGCCGCGGGTGAGCGCGAGCCGACCGCGGCGGCGCGCGCGGCCGCGCTCGCGCTCGCGCTCGCGGCCGCGCCGCCGTCCGACGCTGCGGTCGACGAGGTCGAGCGCGACCCCGCGCCTCCCGTCCCGCTCGCCCTCGCCGCCGCGCGCGCCCTCGCCGTCCGCGGGGAGCCAGGCCGAGCCCTCGCGCTCGCGCGCCGCTGCCCCTCGGACGAGGCACCGGCGCGCGCGCTCGTCGCGGACATTCGCAGGCGTGCGGGTGACTCGCGCGGCGCCGAAGACGACGCCCAGCTGGCGCTGGCACGCGCGGACGCCACGGGGGACGCGCTCTCGGCCGCGAGAGCACGGGCGGTCCTCGCGCGTCTGCTCTTCGACGCCGGCGACCACGAAGCAGCGCTCGCGCGCGCCGTACCCTTCGACGCGGCGCAGACCTGCGAGGTCGGCGCGCTGGCGCACGCCGCGCTCGGTCGCCACGAGCAGGCGCGCGCGCTGATCGAGACCGGCGTCGCGCTCGCGACGGACGCCGAGTCCCGCGCCCGCCTCGTCGGCGCGCGCGCCTACGTGCTCGCGGCGACCGATCCCAGAGAGGCACGTCGCGCCTTCACGATCGCGGTCGACGAAGCCGCGCGCGCCGGAGCGACCGTCGAGGAGGCGACCTACCTGACGGGCGCCGCTGCGACGGCGGTCGACGAGGGCTACCTCGAGCAAGCGACGGTCCTCGGCGAACGCGCGGCGCTGCTCTGGGAAGCGCTCGGCCGTCCTCGCTTCGCGGCGCGCGCGCTGCTCGCGCGCGCCGCGGCGTTCGCCACGGCGCGGATGGCCGTCGAGGCCGAGAGCGCGGCGGCCCGCGCCCTCGCGGCCGCAAACGACGCCGGCGACCGGCAGGCGGCGCTCTACGCGCTCTTCGCCATGGCGGACGTCCGCGACGTCGCTGCGCGCGCGGCGCTGGTCGCCGAGGCCCGCGCCCGGGTCGCAGCTCTGCCGGGGGACACGCGAGCCGACACGCTCCGTGCCGCCGCCCGCGCGCTCGCGATCGGGCTCCTCGACGGGAGCGAGATCACGCGGCTCGACGACCTCGGCGCCAGCGTCGATCTGCCCCCGGCGTCTCGGTTCGAGTGGTGGGGGGCGCGCGCGGAGGCCGTCCTCGACGGGCGCGCGCCGAGCCGCGGGGAGCGCCCGGTCGAAGCGCTCGTGGTGCTCGCAGACGTCCGATGTGAGCTCTCGGCGCGCGGCCCTGCCCTCGCCGCCGGCGCGAGGCTGGCCGCGAGCCTCGGCCTGGGCGACGCCGCGCTGCGCCTGCAAGGCGCAGCGCGGCGCGCGAGCCAGGCGCTCGCGAGCAACGCCGGCGCGCTCGCCGACGCCGTCCACGCGCTCCCGTGGCTCGACCGCGCGGCGCCCGACGGGCGCGGCGCGAGCCTGTACGACAGCGAGCAGATCGCGCGCCTCGAGCACCTCGTCCGATCGCTGGCCGGCAACGAGGACCTCGGCGATCTGATGCGGCAGGTGCTCGACGCGCTCGTCGTGTGGACGGGCGTGGAGCGCGGGCTCTTCCTGCTCCGCCTGCCGAACGGCACGCTCGCGCCACGCGCGGCGCGCAACCTCGCGCGGCACGACCTGCGCGGCGAGCAGCTCGCCCTCTCGCGCTCGCTCGCGCAGCGTGCCCTCGACGAGCGCGGCCCCGTCGTCGCGGTGGACGCAGCGGGCGAGCTCCCCGACGTGCACCGGAGCGTCCACGCGCTGCGCCTCCGGAGCGTGCTCGCGGTGCCCCTCTTCGCGCGCGGCGAGCCCATCGGCGTCGTCTACCTCGACGACCGCGTGCGTCGAGGCGCGTTCGGCGAGCGCGAGCTGTCGTGGGTCCGGACGCTCGCGTCGCTCGCCTCGGGCATGATCGCCGCCGCGATGGGCCAGGTGCAGGCCGAAAAAGACGTGCGGCGGTCGGAGCGCGCGCGGCGCGTCCTCGAGCGATCGCTGGCCGAGCGCGACGTCCGGCTCACCGTGCTCGAGACCGAGCTCGGGAAGGTGTCGCAGTCACGCGGGCTCCGTCCTGCGTTCGACGCGATCATCGGGGAGAGCGAGGCCTTCGTCCGCGCGCTCTCCATCGCCGACCGCGTCGCCACGGCCGACATCCCGGTGCTCCTCGTGGGCGAGTCGGGCAGCGGGAAGGAGCTCTTCGCGCGGGCCATCCACGAGGCGAGCCCGCGCCGCGGCCGACCGTTCGTGTCGGAGAACTGCGGCGCGATCCCCGAGACGCTGCTCGAGTCCACGCTGTTCGGCCACGTACGCGGGGCCTTCACCGGCGCCGATCGAACACGCGTGGGCCTCTTCGAGGCGGCGGACGGCGGCACGCTGTTCCTCGACGAGGTCGGGGAGATGAGCCTGGGGATGCAAGCCAAGCTGCTCAGGATCCTCGAGGAGGGGATCGTCCGGCCGGTCGGGTCCGAGCGCTCGCGGAAGGTGGACGTACGGATCCTCGCGGCGACGCACCGGGATGTCGAGGCCATGGTCGCGCGCAAGGAGTTCCGCGAGGACCTCTACTACCGGATGAGCATCGTCACGCTCCGCGTGCCGGCGCTGCGAGAGCGTCGCGACGACGTTCCGTTGCTCGTCAAACGATTCGTTGACAAACACGCCGCGGGCCAGGGCGTGGAGATCACCGCGCCCGCCATGCGGCGCCTCGCCGCTTACGCCTGGCCCGGCAACGTGAGGCAGCTCGAGAACGAGATACGGCGGGCCATCGTGCTCTCGGAGGGCGTGATCGACGTCGAGCATCTGTCACCCGACGTCGGCAGCGCCGCGCGCCCGCCGGAAGAAGACCTCGGGCTGGACGTCAAACGCCGGGTCGATCACCTGGAGGCCGAGCTCGTCCGCGAGGCACTCTCGAAGACACACGGCAACCAGACCAAGGCGGCGCAGCTCCTGGGCCTCTCGCGATTCGGCCTGCAGAAGATGATGAAGCGCCTCGCGATCAGCGTGCCTTAGGCAGCTGAGCGAAATGAGCTCGTCGCGAGCCCGTCGAGACCGACGCGAGGTCGGCGCATGAGGAGCGAGCACCGGAAGCCTACTGTCCGTAGGCTGAGGAGCACAGCGACGAGTCCTCCGACCGCAGCGAGAGGATCGGCGGGAGCAGCAGAGCTAATTTCGCTCAGCTGCCTTAGTCGCGGCGAGCTCACGCGCTTGCTTCGCGAGCGCGGCGAGCGACGCGTCGTCGGTGTCGAAGACCCCTCGCACGTGCATCTGTTTGTCGACCAGCACGAACTTCTCGGCGTGGTCGATGTTGGCGTCGCTCACGCGGCGCACGGCCATCTTGAAGCCCTTGAGGACGGTGTCGCGGACGTGCTCGGGCTCGCCGGTGAGGAACACCCATTGATCGGGCTTCGCGCCGTACTTGGCGCCGTACGCGGCGAGCTTCTCCGGCGTGTCGTTCTCGGGGTCGACCGTGATGGAGACGAGGCGGACCTCCGTGTCGGAGGTCAGCTCCTTGCCGAGCACGGCCATACGCGTGGTCAGCCGCGGACAGATCGTCGGGCACGTCGTGAAGAAGAAGTCGACGACGAGCACCTTGCCGGTCAGGTCCGCGCGCGTGACCTTGTTGCCCTGCTGGTCCACCATCTGGAAGTCGGGCAGGGCGTAGTCGTAGTTGACCGGCTCCGCCGAGACGAAGGCGACGGGGGAAGAGCCGCTGTTGCCGGACGAGTCGCAGGCGCAGAGGGGCGAAGCGAGCGCCGCCGGTCCGAGCGTGGCGAGGACGCGCGCCCAGCGGCCGGTCATTCGAGCTAGACCCCGCATCCGACGGTCAACGCGACGAAGAGTCCCGTCAGGTAGACCATCGAGGTGACGAAGAGAGCGCGCGCCCAGCGCGGCCCCGCCGTGCGCCGCAAGCCCCAAGCACCCACGCCGAAGAAGAGGCCGCCCAGGACGAGGGCCGCGAACATGTAGGTGTCGCCGCCGATGCCGTAGGGCACGAGGAGGAGGCTCACCAGGACGAGCGCTGCAAGGTAGCGAACCACGTGGTGGCGGGTGAGGCGATCGCCGTGCACGACCGGCGTGACCTTGAGGCCCGCTGCCTTGTAGTCCGCCTTGCGGAAGGTCGCGATCGCCAGGAAATGAGGGACCTGCCAGAAAAAGAGGATCGCGAAGAGCACCCAACCGGGGCCGTCCAGCGTGCCGCGCGCCGCCGACCAGCCGAGCAGCGGCGGGATGGCGCCCGGGACCGCGCCGACGAGGAGGGCCGCCGGAGAGCGCCGCTTGAGCGGGGTGTACGCACCGACGTAGCTCGCGATCGCGACAGCCGCGAGCAGGGCCGTGACGGGGTGAACGCCGAACGTGAGCCAGGGAATGGAGACCGCGGCGCAGAAGACGCCGACCGCGAGCGCGACGTCCGCCGAGAGGCGGCCCGTGGGCAGGGGGCGCTTGCGCGTGCGGGCCATGAGCGCGTCCGTGTCGCGCTCGAGGTACATGTTGAGCGCGTTCGCGCCGGCCACCACGAGGCCGGTTCCGCCGAGGAGCGGGATGAGGACGGCGACGTCGAGCGACATCCCGAACGCGGTGCAGGCGAGCCAGTAGCCGCCGAGGGTCGTGAAGAGCACCATCGACGTGATGCGCGGCTTTGTGAGGGCCACGACGTCACGGGCGGTAGTCCAGAATCGCTGGGAGGACACGGCGCGGGCTTCGGACAACATGGGCTCGCTCGAGTGGAAGGCCTAGGGGCGCCTCCGCTGCGTAGCAAGGCACTAGCCTAGCTTGGTTGTCGGGGCAAGGACGGCTCCGCGCCGGCTTCCGCCCGGGGCTCGGCGCCTTGGCCGCGAGCGGCGTCCGCTCGGGCGAGCAACCGAGCCACGCCACGGGGGTCGGTCGCGAACGCGCCCAGCCCCACCGCGCCGCAGCCGAGCGCGAGGCCCAGGATGGGGACGTCCGCCGCATCGGCCGCGAGCACCGCGAGGGCCACGGCGGCGCGAAGCACCGGCGGAGCAGCCCGGACCGACAGCGCCGCGATGGCGACGAGCGGAGCCCCGAGGACGAGCGCCATCGGCAGGCCAGGCGGCAGCAGCGGCGCGGGACGGGTGAGGAGCGCGTGGACGCCACGCCGGATGACGACGACCACCGTGGGGTCGAGATCGTCCGCCCGGGCGGCGGCCAGCACCGCGCCGAGGACGGCGAGGAGCACGAGCACGGCGACCACCGCGCGTCCGGCCTGGCTCGCGCGAACGAGGAGCCAGGCGACGACCACGCCGAGCGCGAGGACCACGAGCCCGAACGAGACCGTGGCCAGGACCGTGGCGAAGTGGAACGCGCCGACGATCGAGTCCATGTTGGCGCGGAGCGCGGCCGCGGTATCGGAGACGAGGGCGCCCACCGCGCGCACGAGCGACGCGACACCGATGAGTATCGGGGCCGCGGCGACGAAGCCCACCTCCGGAACGCGGAACGCGTAGAGCCCCATGAGGATCGCGAGCGCACACGTCGCGAAACACGCCACCGCCATGACGAAGTCGGGCGATCGAGACGTCACCATCGCGCCGAACGTCCCGAAGAACGCGAGGCCGACGAAGAAGACCGTGAGGAGCTTGAGGAAAAGAGGTGCGCGCGCGCGCACGACCTGCACGGTGAGCCAGACGAGCGTCGACAAGAGGAGGATCGCCGTCAGCTGCGCGACGATGCCCAGGGCGGAGTCCGCGGCGTCGATGAGCGCGCTGATGCCGACGACCGAGCCCCGCAGCCCCGGCAAGAGGGCCCGCGACGACAGCGACGCGACGACAGCGAAGATCGCGATCGGCCAGAGCCAGCTCGAGAAGCCGTGGGTGGCGTCACTCGGCTTCGCATGCGCCGCCGCTTTCGTGTCGTTCTCCTGCAAGGTGCCGTCCGCGCGTCGTTCCCGCCCGTGTGGCGGGCGGTCCAGTCTACTTCCTTCGCAGCGGAACGAGAGGCCCTTGCGGCTGCGGGGCCTCATCCCCGGGCTTCTTCGTGGGCTTCTTGCGCTTCTTGACGGAGACGTTCGGCTTCGGCGGCGCCGTGTCCTTCACCAGGAACGGGTGGGCGTTCCGCGTCGAGCAGGCGTCGAACAGGTTCCGGTGGAACTCCCAGTGGAGATAGACGAACCCGTTCTTGGACACGATGGCGTCCGGCGCTTTGCCGTATGGACCGGCGCGCTCCACCGCGTCGAGCGCCGCCCCGTCGAACACGGTCGAGCCACTGCGAGTCGTGATGCCTCGTCGGACCAACCTCCCGTCGTCCTTGGCGAGGACGATCTCCACGTGCGCGACGAGGGTGTCGTCCCGGAGCGGGTGTCCGATGGGCAGGCCTTCCAGGTTGTTCAAGAACTCGTCGGCGAAGATCGGGTGAATCCGGTTGTGGATGTCGTGCAGGTACTTCGCGAACGCGGACTGCGCGGCGTTCAGCGACGTCTGGTTGCCCAGCTTCACCGAGGGGTCGTAGTTCTCGATGTCGGGCAGGAAGCGCGCGAACTTCGACGTGTCGAAGCGGCCCTTGTGCTGGGCGCGGATCGCCTGGCCCGTGGCCTCACGCTCCTTGCGGAGCTGCTCCTCGCTCACGGACTTCTCGAAGCCGTTCCACGAGAGGCTCGGCGGCCCGCCGGGAGTGCCAGGCATGCCGAGGCCCATCTGCCAGGGCTTCGCGGCCGGTGCGCCCGGTCGCGAGACCGAGGGCTTGCCCTTCTTGCCGGTGGTGCCCTGGCCGCCTGGGGCGGAGGGGTTCATCGTCCAGCCGCCGTTTTCGGCCTCGTGGACCTCCGGCGAAGCCGGGCCCTGGCCACCTGCCAGACCCGGCAACGCTTGCGACGGCTCGGAGGAGCCCCGCGCGCCTCCGCCGGGGCTCTCGTTCGGGCCGGGCGCGCCTCCGCTCCGGAGCGACTCGCCGGGGCTCTTCGCGGCGGGCTTCGCGTGTTGGCTGTCGGAGTTGGTCGGCGACGACTCACCGGGCGCACGCGTGGGATCGCCGGGACGCTCCTCGGCCGAGCCAACCTTGTCGCGCTCGGCGTTGCCCTCCTGGTCGGCCGGGCCACGCATGTTGGATCCAGGCGACGGGTCCTTCGACTTCTGGTCCTGCGAGCGGATCTTCGCCTGCGTCTCTTCGTCGACGGTGTTCGCATGCTCCGCGACGCGCGGCGCGTTGGGGTTGTCCTTGTTGTCCGCGTTCTTGGCGACCTGGTCGATCGCGATGCGCTTGTCTTTGACGATGCGCGCGTCGAGCGCCTTGTCTTTGTTGGGCGCGGGCTTCTCGGGCTCCGGCTCGGCCTTGGGCTTGTCGGGCTCGGCCTTCGCCTGCTCCTCGGCAGGGGGAGGCTCGGGCTTGGGCAGCTCCTGCTTCTCCGGGTCCGGCTCGGGCTCCTTCGGCTGGAGGATCATGCTCGCGAGCCACGCCTTCCACGGATCGAGCTCTTCGGCCGCATCGAGCGCCTCGGCCTCCGCGCCGTCCTCCGTGGTGAGGAGGCGGATGGCGAACGAGACGAGCGACTCGTCCTCCTCGCCCTCCATCGGCGGCGGCTGGATGTCCTCCGCGCTCCCGCCTTCCACGTCGATCTGGATGACCCCGAGCTCGCGGCGCACGTCCCAGACCATCTCCCGGATGGCCGCGCGCTCTTCCGCCTTCTTCTCCTCGACGACCGTCATGCCGACGACGCCCGAGCCCCCGAGCAGGTGGAGCACCAGCCCTGCGCAGATCCAAAGAAGAAGGGGGACGTGGAGCTCGCGGGTCATCTACTTCCGCATCGCGCCTCGGCGCGAGCCGCCTACCGGAGCTTCACGGTATCACCCGGAGGGGGGCCCAGCAACGCGCGCCGGCCCGTCAGCCCTTGACGATCGCGTCCCAGCTGTCGGCGATCTCTTGTGGCGTCCACGCCTCGTCGCCTTCTTTGAACCGGCCCGCGGTTTGCACAACTTTGAACGCATACATCTGCGCCCCGGACACGGCGAGGACGAGGCCCGTCTTCTCGCCGGCGAGCGACGAGGCAAGGAAGAGCGCCGCTGGCGCGACGTGCTCGGGCGTGACCCCGCTCAAGTGCTGGAACATCGGCAGGTCTTCGGTCATGCGCGTCTTGGCGATCGGGGCGAGCGCGTTGACGTAGATGCGATGTTTCTGCAGCTCGATCGCGGCGGTGCGCGACAGCCCGTAGATGCCGGCCTTGGCGGCGGCGTAGTTGGCCTGGCCGAAATTCCCCAGCATCCCCGAGACGCTCGTCGTGTTGACGATGCGGCCCCCGCCGCCCTGCGCGACCATCTGTTTGGCTGCGGCCTGCGTGCAGAGGAACGTCCCGGTCAGGTGGACGTCGAGCACCGACCGCCACGTGTCCAGATCCATCTTGAGGAGCGTCTTGTCGCGCAGGATGCCCGCGTTGTTCACGAGCACGTCCACGCGGCCGAAGCGGTCGACGGCGGTGCGAACGATGGCCTGCGCCCCTTCCGGCGTGTGGACAGGGTCGGTGCTCGCGACCGCCTGACCGCCCGCTTGCTCGATCTCCGCCGCCACGGCCGACGCGGTCGGCTCCCCTGCCCCGGAGCCGTCGCGCGTCACGCCCACGTCGTTCACGACGACGCGGGCCCCTTCCTTCGCGAAGAGCAGCGCCTCCGCGCGGCCGATCCCGCCGCCGGCTCCCGTGATGATCGCGACCGCGCCGTCGAGCAGGCCCATTAGTGCACCCGCTGCCCCGGCTTGGCGCCGCTGTCGGGGCTGAGCACAAACGCCTCGCCCTCCGCGCCGGCAGCGAGCACCATGCCCTCGCTGAGCCCGAACTTCATCTGCCTCGGCGCCAGGTTGGCGCAGATGATGATGAGGCGACCGACGAGGTCCTCCGGCTTGTAGTAGGCCTTGATGCCCGCGAACACCGTGCGGCGCGCGTCGCCGCCGAGGGACACGGTGAGCTTCAGGAGCTTCTTCGCCTCGGGCACGGCCTCCGCCGACACGATCCGCGCGACTCGCAGATCGACCTTCGTGAAGTCGTCGATCGTGCACGTCGCCGCGATCGGCTCCTTGGCGAGCGGCTCGCCGCTGTCTTCCACAGCCGCCGTGCTCGGTGTCGACGCCGGCGCGGGGAGCGTCGGCGGCGTCGTCGTCTCGGCGGGTTTGCTCTCGTCGATCATCTTCTGGACCTTCTCCGGCTCCACGCGTTTCATCAGGTGCTGGTACGTGCCCACCGGCGTACCGGCGAGCGGCTTCTTCGCGGCCTCGAACCGATCGAGCGGCGCACCGAGCAGCGCCGCGCAGTCCTCCGCGAGCTTGGGGAGGATCGGCGCGAGGTAGATGACGATCTGGCGGAACAGGTTGAGGGCGATCGAGCAAGCCGCCACCACCTCCGCCTCTTTTCCGGGCGTCTTCGCGAGCGCCCACGGCTGCGCGCGATCGACGAACTCGTTGGCGCGATCCGCGAGCGCCATCGCGACGCGCGTCACCCGCGCGAAGTCCCAGCTCTCGTAGGCGGCGACGATCTCGTCGTGGGCGCGCGCGCCCTCCTCGAAGAGCCCGCCGTCCTCCGGGTAGGAAGCGGCGAACCCGGTCTTGGCCAGGAACCGCGACGACCGGCTCGCGAGGTTCACGACCTTGTTCACGAGCTCGCCGTTCACGCGGGCGGCGAGCTCCTCCAGGTTGAGGTCGATGTCGTCGACCTTCGGGCCGAGCTTGCTCGCGTAGTAGTAGCGGAGGTACGCCGGATCGAGGTGCTCGAGGTACTTCGAGCCGAGCACGAACGTGCCCTTGCTCTTCGACATCTTCTCGCCGTTCACGGTGAGGAAGCCGTGCACCTGCACGCGCGAAGGCAACGTGAAGCCGGCGACCTTGAGCATGACCGGCCAGAACAACGTGTGGAACTTCACGATGTCCTTGCCGATGACGTGGACGATCTCCGTCTCCTCCGAGCGCCAGTAGTCGTCGAACCTGCGCCCGGTGCGGTCGCACCACTGCTTGGTCGAGGCGATGTAGCCGATGGGCGCGTCGAACCAGACGTAGAAGAAATGACCGGGCGCGTCCGGGATGGGGAAGCCGAAGTAGGGCGCCGGACGCGAGACGTCCCAGTCGAGGAGCGGCTTGCCGAGGAAGAAGCCCATCAGGTAGTTGGCGATCTCCTTCGGCATCCGGCCTTCGACCTGCGTCCACTCGGTGAGCCACGGCCGCTCGCTCTCGATCGAGACGAGGTGATGCTCCGCCTCCGCGAGCTCGGGCTTCGCGCCCGAGAGCGTGCTCTTCGGGTCGATGAGCTCGGTCGCGTCGTACGTGGAGCCACACTTGTCGCAGTTGTCACCGTATTGGTCGGGTGACTTGCAGACCGGACAGCTCCCCTTCACGAACCGGTCCGCGAGGAACATCTTCTCGACGGGATCGAAGAGCTGACGGACGCTCGCGCTGCGGATGAGCCCGCGCTCCCGGAAGCTCTTCCAGATGTGGTCGGCGAACGCCTTGTTCTCGGGCGAGTGGGTGCTGCCGTAGTGGTCGAAGGAGATCGAAAAACCCGCGAAGTCCCGCTGGTGGGCCGCGCTCATCTCCTCGATGACGGCCTCCTCCGAGCGCTTCTCCTGGCGGGCCCGCATCATCACGGCGGTGCCGTGCGTGTCGTCCGCACAGATGTAGGTCACCTCGCGTCCGCGCATGCGCCAGGCGCGGACGAAGATGTCGGTCTGCGTGTACTCCACCAGGTGGCCCAGGTGGATGTGCCCGTTGGCGTAGGGCAGCGCGGCGGTCACGAGGAGACGCTTCATCGATTACCGTGGTCTTGCCACAGCTCTCGCCTCGCGTCCCGAACTACGAGTGCTCCGTGACCGCGCTCAGCAGCCCGGCGAGCAGAGCGAGTCGACGTAGCTGACGCAGACGTCGTCCCAGTCGGTCGTGCAGCAGTAGTCGTCCTGTGCGCAGATGGCAGAGACGCAGGCCGAGCAGCTCGGGTCGAGCGCCGCGCCCTGGATGCACTCGTCGTGGCAATTGCCGCCGCCGCCGCCGCCGCCGCCCCCACCACCGCCGCCGCCGCCGCCGCAGCCGGTCGAGCAATATTGGTCGACCTCGCTGACGCAGACGTCATCCCAGCTCGTCGTGCAGCAGTACGCGTCGACCGCGCAGACGTCGGCCTCGCAGGAGCCGCAGCTCGCGTCGAGGGGCCCGCCGATCTCACACGTGCCGTGGTCGCAGGAGCCGCCGCCGCCACCGCCGCCGCCGCCCTCTCCGACACCGCACTCGTAGATGAGGCCCGGGCAAGGCGCGCAGACGCCGTAGCCCGCGCCCACCTGCTCGCAATACATGTTGATCTGGTGCTCGTTGGGGCCGAACACCTCGTCGAGGAGGAGCGCCGCGGCGAGGCTACCGAGCGGCCCGAAGGCCTCGAGCGCGAACTGATCGATGTCGATGTCCTGGCAGTCGCTGTCGACCTGGCAGGGCACACACACGCCGCAGCTCGTCTCGCCGATGCTGATGTCGGCGCACGCGGCCATCGGATAGGAGACGTTTGCGTCGCCGATGGAGTCGATGCCGGTCAGGTCACGAAGGAGCTCGCCGACGTTGAACGTGATGCCGACGCCCGCGCAGTCCCCGTTGTTCGAGCAGAGGTTCGTGACCTGATCGTAGGGAGACGGGAGCACGGCGACGTTCGAGCCGAGATCGGAGCAACCGTTCGCCTGCGGGCCACACTCGCCGTGGCTGGAGTTGATCGGCTTGTGGCACTTCGTGTTCTCCGCGCCGCAACCGCCGCAGTCGGCGTCCGACGTGCAAGTCCCCTGGCCGTCGTTGCCGCACTCCTCGACGCAGGTGCCCTGCGGCGAGCAGGTCTGGCCGTTGGGGCACGGGACCGTCGGCGAGCACTCCGCGCAGTGGTGGGCGTTGCACGCGTGGGCCTCGTGGCCGGGGCCGCCGCACGTCCCGCAGTCGGCGTCCGTCGTGCAGGTGCCGGGGCAGTTGGCCGAGCAAGAGTTGTCGATGCACTTGTCGGTGGACTGACACGCGCTCGTGTCGTCGGTCGTGCAAGCGACGCAGGCACCGATGCTCGTGTCGCAGACCTGGTGCATCGGATCACACGCGACGCAGTCGCTGTTCTGCGAGCACGAGATCTGCGGGGTGCCGTGGTCGTCTGTCGGACAGACGACGCCGTCGGGCACGCAGTTGCCCCAGCTCGAGCAATATTCGCCTTCGGGACAGCCGGTCCCCGTCTCGGCGTTGCACGCCACGCAGCGGCGCTCCTCGGCGAGGCACGTCGTCCTTCCGTCGCTGCAGCCGCCGCAGTGCGCGTCTTCGGTGCAGTTGTGGAGCAAGCAGATCTCGCTCTCCGACTCGGGGTCGGACCCGTCGGGGTTACCGACCGGGATCGGGTCGCTCGTCGCGCAGCCCACCGAGGCGAGGGGCGCGACCAGGAGCAGGACGGCAGAGAAGCGAGTCGGCATCGTGCCGGGCGATTAAGCACCGAAGATGCCAATGTAGGACACCCGGCCCGACTCAGTCATTTCAACGGGTTACGAGTCGCTCCGGCGCGGCCTGGGTCCTCGACCCTGGTGATCTCCAGATCCACGCCTGGTGCCCACCGGGCCCCCGCGGTCCGTTTCTTTTCCGACCTCGGCGGCGCGCGGTAGGGGATCGGCATGCTCCTGCCGGGCAAGATCGAGCTCTGGGCCTTGGGCGACGTCCTCGGAGGCCTCTTGCGCGCGGGGGTCAGCGGGACGCTGTCCTTGATCGAGTCCAAGGGCCGACGAGTCGGCACCACGCACCACGTCCACCTCGTCGGCGGCCTGCCGGCTGCGGTCCTGTCCGATGGCCCGCGGCTCGGCGAGGTCCTCTCCGAGTCGGGCACGCTCCCTGCTCGAGCCGTGAACGCGGCGATCGAGAGACAAGCGGGAGGCGACACGCGCCTGCTCGGCGAGCTGCTCCAGGAGCTCGTCGTGGCGCCGCAGTCGTCGATCGCGGAGGGCGTGCGACGGCAGACGAAGGCTCGCGTCGACCGCCTCTTCTCGCTGGGTGAGGCCAGCCTTCGGTTCCACGCGACCGCCATGGAGGGCACGGTCCTCGCGAGCCTGAGCCGCGCAGCGCGCACGGTCCGCCCGCTCGAGGCCAGCGAGTTCCTCTACGGCCGGCCGCGCCGCCGCTCCGGACCGCCAGCGGAAGGTCCGCGGCGAGAGAACGATCTCGCCCTCCTCGGGCTCGGCTCCCAGGCGTCCAAGGACGAGATCCGGCAGGCCTTCCGGAGGCTCGTCCACCAGCACCACCCCGACCGAGCCGGTGACGAGGCGGAGCGCCGGCACAAAAACGCGATCGTGGCGCGACTCGCGGCCGCCTACTCGCGCCTCACGGCGACCGCATCCTGACGCCGGCACCGCGCGGCGCAGCCGCGCTGCGGCCTCACTTCGCGAGCACGCCGGCGACGATGAGCGCCTTGACGGCGATGCCCATCAGGCTCTCGCCCGCGATGAGCCCGCTCGAGACCGAGACGACGCTGCGAGCCCCGAGGCTCTTGTCGTAAAGCCGCGTGATCTCGCCGAGCGCCGCGCCCAGGAACATCGAGACGGCGTTCGCGCCGGGAACGACGAGCGCGATGCCGAGACCGGGCGCTGAGGGCACGTAGCGCGCGTACTGCTTGGGCACCCAGCGCTCGGCGAGCGCCAGCCCGAGGCCGACACACGCGCCGATCAAGGTGAGGAGGCGCACCGTGGGGTGGAGCGACGCGACGCCGTCCACGAGGATCTTGGACACGCCGGCCCAGACCTGGACCGCCGGCGCCGGGAACTCGTCGCTGCCGAGGACACTCGCCTCGGGTACGAGCAAGTTGAACGCAGGGACGACGACGATGGCGCCCGCGAGGACCCCGAAGAGCTGCGCGATGAACTGCTGCCTCGGGTTGGCGCCGAGCAGGTACCCGCTCTTCAGATCGGTGAGCAGGTCGGCCGCGTGCAGCCCCACGCCGCCCGTGACGTTGGCGCCCATGATGTTCGCCGGCAGATGACCGGGCAGGACGGCGCCATAAAGAAGCTGCGTCGCGGGCCCGAGCGCCTTCGTCGGCGTCACGTCGGTCTCTCCCGTCACGCGCGAGGCGACGACGCCCATGACCACGCTCAGCGGCAACGCGATGATCGCCGCCCACCACGGGATGCCGAAGAGCACCGACATGAGGAGGACGACGACGGGGCCGAGCAGGAGGAACCCGCCGGGAAACCACCAGGCCGGACACTCCACTTCGTCGAGGGGATCGACCGCCGCCGCGCTCTTCTTTCGGAATAGCGCGGCGAGGCCGGCGAAGCTCCGCGCGACGCTGTGCCATTGAAAGGCAAAGGCAGTCAGCCCGTGCGCGAGCATGAGCGCTGCGGCCGGCCACAAGGTCGCGTTCACGATCGACTTGTATTCGACCTTCGCGACGATCCCGGATTGGACGAGGTACGGCGCGAGCCCGCCATAACAAGCGACGCCACCGACCAGCATCCAGAAGCAGGTGCGAAAGCCGATGATGCCGCCGGCTCCGACGAGGATGAGGCTCCCGTCGAGCGCGATCGACCAATCCTTCGCGGCGTACCCACCCCACGAAAACGGAAAATGGACGGCCTTGGGCAGGTTGAACGGAATGAACGCGGCCTTCGCGTCGCGGAGCACGGCCACCACGGCCCCGAGGCCGGCGGCGCCGAAGAGGAACCGCGCCTTGCTCTTGCCCTCTTCGCTGCCCTCGCCCTGGGTCACGTGGAGCGACCGAAGCGTCTCGGCCGTCGCCGTCCCCGTGGGGAACGGCAGCGCCTCGACGTTGATGAGCTGGCGCTTGATCGGTATCGCGGCGAAGACCCCCAGCGCCGCGATGACCGAGAACCAGAGGACGAGCCAGACCCCCGAGGGGAGCGAGCCCGTCAGCAGAAAAAGCGCGGGAACGGCCGCCATGTTGCCGCCGCCCGTCATGTAGCCCGCGGCCGAGGCCACCGAGCTCATGGCGTTGTTCTCCAGGATCCCGAAATGGGCGTTCGTCAATCGCAGCGCCGAGAGGAGACGAAAGGTCGCGTAGGCGAGAATGCAGGCCGTCACGGTGACGCCCATGCTCCAGCCCGTCTTCAGGACGACGTAGAGGTTGCTCAGGCACATCACCCCGCCGATGACCATCCCGGAGAGGACGGCGCGCGTGGTGAGCTGGCGCGCCCCCTTCTGGTAGACGGTGCGGAGCCAGACGTGCTCGGGGTCCGCCTCGTTCGTGGCCTGGGTCGCGGCCGTCATGTTCTCAGCGCTCGTCGGCGCGCGGCGCCTGCCTGAGGTGTCGCTCCACGACGTTTCGCATGACGTAGGCCGCCACCTGGCTGGGGACGGTCCCGGGGCCGAAGCCGGCGTCGAAGCCGAGCTCGCGCGCGAGCTTGTTGTCGATCCGCGGGCCGCCGAGCAGGAGCACCACCTTGTCTCGCCAGCCTTCACGCTCGAGGAGCTCCACGAACGCGCGCGCGTTCTCCTTGTGGCAATCCCGCTGCGTGATCACCTGAGACACGAGGATGGCGTCGGCGCCGAGCGCCTTGGCGCGCCGCGCGAGCTCCTCGTTCTCCACCTGCGCGCCCAGGTTGTGGGCGTCGAAGCACTTGTAGCTCTCGAGGCCCTTGTCACCCTTGAAGCCCTTGTAGTTGATGACCGCGTCGATCCCGACCGTGTGCGCGTCGCTCCCGGTACAGGCGCCGACGACCACGACCTTGCGACCGAGCTCCACGGCCGCCGCCTCGATCTCGTCGCGGTCCATCTCGTGGGGCCCGAGCTCCTCCACGTGGATGGCGGCCACGTCGACCGCGTGGACCGAGTGACCATAGACGACGAAATAGGTGTGCTCCGGCGATGCCTGCTCCATCGCGACGACGAGCGGGCTCTTCAGGCCGTGGGACTCGGCGAATCGCTTCGCGGCCTCCCGCGCCCGGTCGCCCGGGAGAATGGCGAGGGTGAACGACATCTGAACCATGCCGTCCCCTTCGCGGTCACCATAAGCGCGGAGGAGCTTCTGGGCGCTCACGACGCCACCCTCCCCTCGAGCCTGTCGAGGATCGGGTTCAGGTAGCCCGGATCGCGCGCCACCACGCCCTGGAAGCCTTTCCCGCCCGTGCGCGTGCGCTTCACGTCGGCGAATACACCGTGGCCGATGGCCTCCCAGATGCCCTGGTCCGCCACCTCCACCAGCAGGTGCTCCGCCTTCTCGAGCACCTCGGTCGCGCGGCGGGCGATCTTGCCGTCGGGCTTGAACTCGATCTCGTCTCCGAAATGGCGCGCCGCCCCGAAGATGTATTTGGCCCCCTTCAGCGCCAGATACCGGTCCATGAGGAGCGGGGTGTGAATGGCCTCGCTGAACATGCCGAGCAGCTCGATGGATTGGTTGGTCGTCACGCCGACCAGGTTGAACATCGCGTCGTGGATGTGGCTGTGGAGGATGTCCCCGGTCTTGAACTTCGTCGGGGGCATCCATTTGATGGGGTGCTTCGGGAACACCTGGCGGACCAGCTGCGCCTGCGCGAGCTCGAGGAGGAAGCTGTCCTCGATCCAGGGATCGATCTCGTAGGCGTGCCCGAGGCCCATCTGCTCCTCGCGCAGCCCCGCGCGTAGCGCAAACGCCTCGTTGATGAACTGGGAGGCGAGCACGGTGTGGGCGCGCTCCACGGCGTCCGCCGTGGTGAGGTAGTTGTCCTCCCCCGTGTTGATGACGATGCCGCTCCTCGCCACGATCCGACGCGAGAAGTACTGGTCCACAAAGGTGCGGACCATGTTGATGTCGCGGAAGAGGATGCCGTACATCGCGTCGTTGAGGAGCATGTCGAGGCGCTCCACCGCGGCCATCCACGCGATCTCGCTCATGCAGAGGCCGCTCGAGTAGTTCGTCTGGGCGACGTAGCGGCCGGTCTCGTGGGCGATCTCGTCGAGCGCCTGCCGGATGATGCGAAAGTTCGCCTGGGTCGCGTACGTGCCCCCGAAGCCTTCCGTGGTCGGGCCCTCGGGCACGTAGTCGAGGAGCGACTGGGCCGTGGCGCGGATGACCGCGACGATGTCCGCCCCGGCGAAGCCGGCCGCCTTGGCCTGCACCGCGTCGTCGTGGATGTTGCCGGTCGCGACGATGACGTATTTCAGCGGCGACTCGCCGACGGCGCGCTTCACCTTCGCGGCCTCGCGAGCGTCGCGCGAGTCGTCGATGCGGGCGATCGCCGCCTCGGTGAACGGTGCGAGGGCGCGGGCCGCGGCTTCCCGCGAGGCGATCTGGGCCATGTCGGGCAAGCTCTCGCCGTAGGCGAGCCGCTCGGCCGCCCCTTGGATGTCCGCTGCGCCATCGGCGAGGGCGGCGCCCAGATACCGCGCGACACCGTGCCCCGTGCCGCCGCCCTTGTGGATGCGATCGACGAGCGCGTTCGCGAGAGGAGTGCCTTCGGGATCCGCACCGCTCACGCCGTAGGCGCGGGCGACCGTGCGTTCGACGCCCACGGTCGTGTGCGCGTCGATTGTTGTCTGGACGTCGGCCGCGATCGCGGATGCCAGCTCACGGCAGCGCGAAACCACGGCCTCGTCGACGAAGAGGCGTGCCATGCGACCGGTGTCGTAACACGGGCTCAGGGCGGCGGGACAACGCTCGGCGCCGCGCTCGGGATCGGCGCCGCGGGCGGAGGGTCGGCCGCCGGCGGAGCGCTGGGCGCGGCCGAGGCGGCCGCCGGCGGAGAAAACGGCAGCTCGCGGCCGATCACCTTCCGCTGGAAGCCTGGGGTGCCCCAGGTCGCTTCGTGGCAGCTGCGACATTTCAGCTTCGACCCGTCCAGCTGGACGAAGTCGTTGGTCAGCCTGGTGGTCATCCACTCGACCGCCCAGGCCTCGTCGCGCGGGGTACCGAGGAACTTCGCGGCGGGCTTGCCCTGTTTGTCGACGTGACAGTTGCGACACTCGGCAGGCTTTCCATCGCGTCGCTTGAGTCCCGTGAAGAAGGTCCGGTGCATCCAGAGCGCCTGCTCCTTCTTCTCCGTCATCATCGGGAAATCGAAGCGCTTGCCCGACGCGTCCTTCGGGACGTGGCAGTAGTCGCACTTCACGTCGAGGTGCTCGGCGATCGTGGCCATGCGGCTGAACTGCTCCTGCTCGCAGCGCACGCCAGCGAGCGGCCCCTCGTAGGTGCGCCAGGGCGGCTTGGACCCCTCGCAGACGTCGACCGCCGCGGCCCGCGGCCTGGCGACGGGCGGCGGGGCCGGACTGCCGGTACACGCGCCCGCGAACGCGGCGATCCCGAGGAGCGGCAAGAGCAGCTGCGAGTTCACCGCGCCGACGATACCGCCCCTCCCCTGTCGTAACCACCTTGTGGCCTGCGCCACCCGTGGCATTCTCCCCCGCTCTCCAGCCCCCCCCGACCGCCGTGAGCCAAGAAGGCCTCTTCCAAGCGCTGTTCGATGCCTCCCCCGACGGGATCCTGACCGTCGCGGACGACGGGCGGATCGTGCTCGCGAACCAGCGCGCGGAGGAGCTCTTCGGCTACGAGCGCGGCGCGCTGCACGGTGTCCCGGTCGAGGTGCTCATGCCGGCGCGATTCCGCGCGGGGCACACCCACCTTCGCGAGTCGTACACGAAGTCCCCGCGGCCGCGCCCGATGGGGACCGGGCTCAAGCTCGTCGGTACCCGCCAGGACGGCACCGAGTTCCCCCTCGAGATCACCTTGAGCCCGATGGTCCGCGGCGCCGAGGCGCTCACGATCGCCATCGTGCGCGACGTGACCGAGCGGCGCGAGGCCGAGCGGGCCATCGAAATGGCCCACAAGGAGATCGAGGACCTCTACGACCACGCGCCGTGTGGCTACCACTCGCTCGACGGGGAGGGCCGCTTTCTCCGCATCAACGAGACCGAGCTGCGCTGGCTTGACCGGACCCGTGAGGAGGTCATCGGCGCCTCGTTCGCCGAGCAGATCAGCGAAGGGAGCCGGCAGCTCTTCGCGGAGGCGTTCCCCCGGTTCAAGCAGGCGGGGTCCATCGAGGGACTGGAGATGGAGCTCGTGCGGCGCGACGGCACCCTGTTTCCCGTGCTGATCTCCGCCACGGCGATCCGCGACGCCTCGGGGACCTTCGTCTCGTCGCGATCGACCGTCGTCGACGACACGGACCGGCGGCGCATCATGGGAGCGCTGCGGCGGGCCAACGAGGAGCTCGAGACCGCCAACAAGGAGCTCGAGACCTTCAGCTATTCGGTGGCCCACGATCTGCGGGCGCCCTTGCGCGCGGTCGACGGCTTCACGCTGATCGCGCTCGAGGATCTCGGCGAGGACGTCCCGGCGGACGTGAAGGGGAACCTGGAGCGGGTTCGCGACGCGGCACGCCGGATGGGCGAGCTCATCGACGACCTGCTCATGCTCAGCCGGACGACCACGACCGAGCTCAGGCAACAGCCGAACGTGGATCTGTCCGCGCTCGCGTCGTCGGTGGTCAAACGGCTCCGGGAGGCCGACACGGCACGCAAGGTCGAGGTGACGATCGAGCCCGGGCTCTCGACGTGCGGCGATCCGAAGCTCCTGCTCATCCTGCTCGAGAACCTGATCGGCAACGCCTGGAAGTTCACGAGCAAGAAGCCCCTCGCCCACATCGAGATCGGCGCCGAGCAGGGCGACGAGATCCGGTATTTCGTGAAAGACGACGGCGCAGGCTTCGACATGAGCCTGGCGTCGAAGCTCTTCCAGCCGTTCCAGCGCCTCCACGCGCGCGGGCAGTTCGAGGGGACCGGGATCGGGCTCGCCACGGCGGCGCGCGTGGTGAGGCGGCACGGGGGCAGGCTCTGGGCGGACGCGGCGGAGGGTCGCGGCGCGACCTTCTCCTTCACCCTGGCCTCGACCTGCCGCTGAGCTCGGCTCAGGCCTCGCGAGTCCTCACGACCACCACGTCGATCGCGCCGTCGGCCACGCGGATCTCGAGCGCGTCGTCCTTCGCGACGGACCGGGCCGCGCGGACCAGCCGGCCGTCTTTCGTGCGCACGAGCGCGTAGCCACGCGTGAGCACGGCGAGCGGCGAGAGCGCGTCGAGCGACGCCGCGTTCGCCGCGAGCGCGACCCGGGCTCGCGCGACCCGCGCGCGCATGGCCGGGGAGAGCCGCGTGTCGAGCGACCGGAGCTCGTCGCGGGCCTCGCCGAGGATCGCCCGGCCTGCTCGGGCGAGCCGTCGGTCCAGCGGTCCGAGCGCCGCGCGCGCGGCGACGAGCACCGCCGACGGATGCCGCGCGGCCAAGCGGCGCTCGAGCTTGGCGAGCGACACGCGGCGATCGCCGAGCGCGCCGCGCGCCAGCCGCCGCAGATCGGCGTCCGCGTCGTCGACGCGCTGCTGCCGGTCGGCGACGACGCGGCGGGCGGCGCGCGTGAGCCGCTGCCCGAGGTGTCCGAGGACGGCGGTCCGCGCGCGCGCGTCGGGCACCACGAGCTCCGCCGCTTGAGAGGGCGTCGCCGCGCGCACGTCTGCCGCGAGATCGACGAGGGTCTGGTCGATCTCGTGGCCGACTGCCGCGACGACGGGCACCGGCGAGCTCGCGACGGCGCGCACGAGGTCTTCTTCGTTGAACGCCATGAGGTCGTCGGTCGACCCGCCGCCGCGCCCCAAGATCACGACGTCCACCTCGGGGTGCTTGGTGACGAGGCGGAGCGCGCGTGCGAGGAGGGCGCCCGCGCCCTGGCCTTGCACCGGCGCTGCGGCGAGCACGAGGCGGGCCGGCCCGCGCCGGAAGGCGACGCGGACGATGTCCGCGAGCGCGGCGCCTTGCGCGCTCGTGACCACGCCGATGACCCGAGGCTCGCGGGGGAGCGGGCGCTTGCGCTCGGCCGCGAAGAGGCCCTCGGCCAAGAGCTTCTGCTTCAGCTTCTCGAGCGCCTCGAGCAGCGCGCCTTTCCCCGCGGGGCGCGCGCTCTCCACGATGAACTGCACGCGGCCGCGCGGCGCGTAGAAGCTCACGCGGCCCTTGACCACGATCCGGGCTCCGTCCGCGAGGAGCTTGCGCGCGCGGACGGGGCCGGACCGGTAGAGCACGCAGTCGATCGACGCGTCACCGCGCTCGTCTCGCAGCGTGAAATAGGCGTGCCCGCTCGGGTGCTCCTTGAGCGCGGTGACCTCGCCGCCGACGAGCACACCCTCCGTCCGTCGCTCGAGGAGGAGCTTCAGCCCCCGGTCGAGCTCGCCGACCGAGAGGACGCGCTCGGGCTTGTCCGAAGGAGCCGCGTCGGTCACGAATTCCTCAATCCCCCCTCGCCACGCGAGGGGAGCCGGGGGGTGAAAGGGCGGGAGACCACGCCACAGCATTGGGCGGGCAGCCGAGACGGTCAGTCCTTCTGGTCCGGGCCGACACGTGGCAAGGTGCGTCCGTGATCAAGAAGGTCCTCATCGCCAACCGTGGAGAGATCGCCGTTCGGATCCTGCGCTCGCTGAACGAGCTGGGGATCCGCTCCGTGGCCGTCTTCAGCGAGGCCGATCGCAACGCGCTCCACGTCCGCATGGCGGACGAAGCCTACGGCATCGGCGCGGCCGCCGCGCGGGAGAGCTACCTCGACATCGACAAGGTCATCGGCGCGGCGAAGAAGGCCGGCGCCGACGCCATCCACCCGGGGTACGGGTTCCTGAGCGAGAACGCCGATTTCGCGGAGGCCTGCGACCGAGCCGGCATCACCTTCATCGGCCCGCCCGCGAGCGCGATGCGGAGCATGGGCTCGAAGACAGGGGCTCGCGCGAAGATGGCCGAGGCCGGCGTGCCCATCACGCCGGGCGGGAGCGCGGCCACGGTGGAGGAGGCGCTCGCGACGGCCGAGCGCGTCGGCTACCCGGTGCTGCTCAAGGCGGCCTTCGGCGGCGGCGGCAAGGGCATGCGGCTCGTCCATCACCCCGAAGAGATGGCAGGCGCCCTCGAGCGCGCGCGCAGCGAGGCCGAGCGCGCCTTCAAGGACGGCACCGTCTACATCGAGAAGGCCATCGTGAACCCGCGCCACGTGGAGATCCAGGTGCTCGGGGATCGCCACGGCAACATGATCCACCTCTTCGAGCGCGACTGCTCGATCCAGCGGCGCCACCAGAAGGTGGTCGAAGAGACGCCCTGCCCGGTCGCGTCCCCCGAGCTCATCGCGAAGATGGGTGAGGTCGCGGTCAAGGGCGCGCTCGCCGTGGGCTACTTCTCCGCGGGGACGTTCGAGTTCCTGCTCGGGGAGGACGGCAGCTTCTACTTCCTCGAGATGAACACGCGCCTGCAGGTCGAGCACCCCGTGACGGAGTGGATCACCGGCTTCGACCTCGTCGCCGAGATGGTGCGCGTCGCAAACGGCGAGAACTGCGCCTACGACCAGCGGAGCATCACCCGCCGCGGTGCCGCGATCGAGTGCCGCGTCTACGCGGAGGATCCGCAGACCGGCTTCTTGCCCAGCCCCGGGCTCATCGAGGCGCTTCGCGCCCCGAAGGGCCCGTGGGTCCGCGACGACGGCGGGTATTACGCCGGGGCCGAGGTGCCGAGCCACTACGACCCCCTCATCTCCAAGCTCACCGCCTGGGGACCGACACGCGCCGCCGCTCTCGCGCGGATGCAGCGCGCGCTCTCCGAGTACGTCGTCACCGGGATCCGCACGAACCTGGCGTTCCACCAGAAGCTCCTGGCGCACCCGGAGTTCGCGGCGGGCCGATACGACACGGGCTTCCTCGAGCGCCACAAGGCCGACCTGCTCGGATACGCACACGTGCGCGAGGAGGACGAGGCCGGGCTCGCCGCGGCGATCGCCCTCGCCGTGCACCGGGACTCCCGCGAGCCGCGCTTCGCCTCGACGCCCTCGTTGGAGTCGTTGTCGCCCTGGGTCCTACAGCATCGGGCTCGCGTCCTCCGGTCCTGACTCGAGCAGTGACGCGCGGCCACGCGCGGTGCTAACCTCCCTGAGGTCGCTCGGGGTGTCATGGCCGACGGCGCGTCTCACCGAACCAGAACCGAACCTGGAACCGAGGGCGACGCCTTCGGGTTGAAGTCGAGCGCCAGCGGGTCGGCGCCCGACCGCGTGTCGTTCGGCGTCATCGATCCGGCCGAGACACGGCCCGGCGCACCGCGCTCCCGTTTCCCGTGGCTGGCCGTGGCCTTTTTCCTCGCCGCGCTCGTCGCCGTCGCGACGCTTCGGAGCGTCTGGCTGAGGTCGCTGCTCCCGCTCGCCCTCGCCCTCGGCGGCGCGCTCGTGCTCTTCCGTTACCGCGCCCGAGCCCTGCAGACCGGGACGCGCGACACGCCCCGCGCCCCGCGCGCGCTCGTCCTCGACTCGACCGGCCTCACCTACGAGCTCGTCCGTCGAGCGGTCCCCGGCGTGCCGCCGCCGGTCCTCCGGCGCGACGAGGCCCCGCTCCCGCTCCTCGACGGATCACAGCGCTTCGGGGCGACGCTCCTCTCCAACGCGACCCGCGACAAGCTCGCGCTCGCCATCACCTCCGGGCAGGGAACCTTCCTCGTCGGCACGCGCCTCACCGAAGAAGACAAGCGCGACTTCGCCGATCTGTTCGCGCGCTCCTCCGTGCTCGGGAGCGACGAGTCCGCCCTCGACGCCACAGGCCCCGACGGCAAGCCTGTCTGCCTCCCGCCCGACGCGTTCAAGAAGCTCTACGGCTCGCTCGTGGCGCTCGACCCGGGGAGCTCGTCCCGCATCGTGCTCTCCGATCAACGCGGCAACCCGCTCGAGCTCGAGGGAACGACCTTGCTCGTCCGCGGCACGCGCTTCGACCTGTCGCGACCGCTCGAGTGGCGCGCCATCGTCTTTCAGGAGCCGTTCGGCCACGCGATCAACCTCTACCAGGGCACGTGGGTCCGTCAGGGCCCGCACGAGATCGTGCTCGTCGCCCTCATGACGCCGAGCCTGTTCGAGACGACCCTGCGCGGCCCGGCTACCGAGGGCGCACGTGTTGCGCTCGACAAGCTCGCCCAGCGGGATCAGCGGCTGGTCCAAGCCGCCGCGGCCGATCCCCCCGCGATCGAGAGCCGCATCGCCATCGACGGGCTCTTCGTCGTGCCCATCCGCGCGGCGCTCGACGATTCGCCCCGCCCCTCTTCCGAACAGTCACGTCGCACGCGCCTCGCGACCTGAGCGGCGCGCTTTCGTCTCCGTCTGTCAGGCCCGGTCGTCAGACGAGCCGCGCGCCGAGCCCGTGCGGATCGGGCATTGCAACCCGAACGGTTCGGCGATACCCCTCTCACCCCTCGAGGAGCAAAACATGGCTGTCGACATTCAGGACCTGTTCAATAACAAGATCCCCGCAGCTCTCGCCAAGAACGCCGACGCGGCCAAGGAGATCGGCGCGAAGTACCAGTTCAACATCACCGGCGACGGTGGCGGCGAGTGGTTCATCGACCTGACCCCGAGCGGCCCCAGCGCGGCGGCCGGCAACCCCGGCGGCGCGGACTGCACCCTCACGATCAGCTCGGAGGACTTCCAGAAGCTCCACGAGAACCCCGACGCGAACGGGATGTCGCTGTTCTTCTCGGGCAAGCTCAAGGTCGCGGGCAACCAGATGCTCGCGATGAAGCTCAAGAAGCTCTTCCAGCTTCAATAAGCTTGCAGCCTCTCTCTGACATCCGGGTCCTCGATCTCTCGCGGCTCTTGCCGGGCCCCTTCGCGACGCTCGTCCTCGCGGATCTCGGCGCGACCGTGGACAAGATCGAGGAGCCGGGGCAGGGCGACTACTTGCGCCACTTGCCGCCGCAGCTGAAAGACGGCGAAAATGCCGCCTTCTCCCAGCTGAATCGAGGCAAGCGCAGCGCGATCTTGGATCTGAAGCGCCCGGAGGGGCGCGACGCGCTCCGCGCGATGCTCGGCACCTACGACGTGCTCTTCGAGCAGTTCCGACCCGGCGTGCTCCGGCGGCTGGGGCTCGATCCCCAGGCGCTCCGGAAGGACTTCCCGCGGCTCGTCGTGTGCTCGCTCACCGGCTACGGGCAGGCCGGTCCGCTCGCCCAGCGCGCGGGTCACGACCTCAACTACCTCGCGCGTTCGGGTGTGCTCGGCGCGCAAGGCCCAAGGGCCGCCCCACCCCAGGTCCCCGGCTTTCAGCTCGCGGACGTGAGCGGCGGCATGTGGTCCGTCATCGGCATCCTCGCGGCGCTTCGCCATCGTGATCACACCGGCGAGGGCGCGTGGCTCGACATCGCGATGAGCGAGGGAACCATTCCGTTCGCGACAACGAGCTTCGCCGCGGCGGTCGCCGGCCAGCCCGGCGACCGGGGCGACGAGACCCTGACCGGCGGCATCGCGCCGTACCAGGTCTACGAGACGAAAGACGGCTGGGCTGTCGCCCTCGCGGCGCTCGAGCCGAAGTTCTGGATGGCGTTCGCCGCGCACGCGGGCCTGGAGCCCAGCCTCGGCGACTTGCTCGTCGGCCCGCACCAGACCGAGACGAAGGCGAAGGTGGCGGCGGTCTTCAAGCAGAAGACACAGGCCGAGTGGATCTCGTGGGCGGAAGGCAAAGACTGCCTCGTCGAGCCGGTCCTCTCCCCGGCCGAGGCCTGGCACGACGCCCACCTCGCGGCTCGCGACGTGTTCTTCGAGATCGACGGGCGCCCGCAGGTGCGCACCCCGGTCACCCCGCGAGACGTCGCGTTTGCGCCCCCGCCCGGGCATGGCCAGCACACGCGAGCCATCCTCGCGGACGCCGGGCTGTCGACCGAGACCATCGAGTCACTGTTTGCGTCGGGGGCGGCAAGGTAGGACCACGGCTCCCGCGAGAGACCCGCAGACCCGCCCGGCCGGGTTTGCTTCCCGCGACGGCTCTGTATTTCTTCCCCTTCTCGGCCGCCGCACAGTGCTAGCTTGGCTGCGTGTCGGATGTCGTATGCCCGCACTGCGAGAACGCATGCGAGCCCACGCACAAATTCTGCCCGGTCTGCGGTTTCCCCATCGGGGAGATCGTCAAGGGCAATGAAGACCCGCTGATCGGGTCCACGCTCCCTGGCGGCTACGTCATCCAGGAGCTCGTGGGCGTGGGCGGGATGGGGCGCGTTTACCGCGCAGAGCAGAAGGCGCTCGGTCGGACCGTCGCCGTCAAGATCATCCACCCGCACCTCCTGGGCGACGAGAGCGCGTCGGCCCGCTTCATCACGGAGGCCCGCGCGGCGTCGCGCCTGAACCATCCGAACTCGGTCGGCGTCATCGACTTCGGCCGCAACGGGGGGCAGCTCTACCTGGTGATGGAGTTCCTGCGGGGCCGCGACCTCGCGCGCGTCGTCTACGAAGATGGCCTCCTGCCCATCTCGCGCATCGTCGACGTGATGGTGCAGGTGCTCGCTGCCCTCGACGAAGCGCACCACCTCGACATCATCCACCGCGATCTGAAGCCCGAGAACATCGTGCTCGAGCCCATGCGGTCGGGCGGGGACTTCGTGAAGGTGGTGGACTTCGGCCTGGCGAAGATCCGCGACGTGGGAACGAACATCACGAGCCCGGGCCTGGTCTGCGGCACGCCCGACTACATGGCACCGGAGCAGGGCCGCGGCGATCCGATCGACGCGCGAAGCGATCTCTACGCGTGTGGCGTCATCCTGTTTCAGCTGCTGACGGGCCGCCTCCCCTTCGAGGCGGAGTCCCCGACGCAGGTCGTGCTGATGCACCTGTCGCAGCCGCCGCCCGACCCGTCGCGCGTCGCGCCGGATCGCGACATCCCGCAGATCGTGACGGACATCACGCTCAAGGCGCTCGCGAAGAGCGCCAACGAGCGGTACCAGTCGGCGGACGAGTTCGCCAACGCCCTGAAGTCGGCGCTCGTCATGCTCGCCGACCGCACCTCGAGCCCGGCCCACGTGTGGACGGCGGAGAGCCTGAGCTGCACCTCGTGTGGCGCGAGCGTCCCGGCCGGACAGAAGTTCTGCAGCGACTGCGGCGCGCGCGTGCGAACGGCCTCCACGGTCCGCACCCCCGCGATCGGCCAGCCCGCCGCTGCGCAGCCCAGCCTGCCCCTGCCCTTCACCGGCCGGGAGGACGACATCGACTGGCTCGACCTCTGCCGGTTCGAGGTCGGATCGTGGGTCGCCACCGCGCGGCTCGTCGGGGATCACGGCGTCGGCAAGACCCGCCTGCTCCGCCAGTTCCTGAAGAACGCAAACGAGTCGGGCGACCTGGTCGTGGAGTCGGGCCCCGACCCGTGGGGCGCGGAGGTCGGCTACTGGGCGCTTCGCGCCGCCATCATCGGCCTCGCCAGGCTCCCCTCGGATGGTGGGACCACCAACGATTGGACGAGCGCGACCCCGGAGGCCCGTCGCGGCCTCGAAGAGATCTTCGGCCGCACCTCCGCTCGGGCCGAGCCGCCGCCGTTCGCCTGGGAGACCGGCCCCGGCGAGATGACGATCAGCGACCGGCGCTTCGTGGCCGCGGAGGCGCTCCGCTGGGCGATGGCCCGCGCTTCGCGCAGCGCGCAGAAGAACCGCGTCATCCTCGCCATCGACGACCTGCACGCGATCGACGGCGCGAGCCGCAACGCCTTCTGTGACGTCATCCAAGAGCCGCCGCTCGTCGGCATCCTCCTCGTCGGCACCCACCCGCCCGACTTCGATCCGGGCTGGGGCGGCCCGGAGCGCCACCTCACGGGTCTGCCGCTGGCCGCGTTCGCCAGCTTGGGCAAGGGCATGGGCCAGAACGGGGACGGCAAGTCGCGGACGGTCTCGCCGATGTACGTCGAGCAATACATCCGCTTCGCGCAGGAGGGCGGCAAGTCGCCTCCTCCGCGCCTCGGCGATCTCGTCGCCCAGCGGATCGAGCGCCTGAACAGCGACGCGCGACGCGTGCTGCAGGCGATCGCCGTCATCGGCGACGACGGCCCGCCCGATCTCCTGCTCAACGTCGTGAGCGTGACCGACCCCGACGCCGCGGTGGACGAGCTGCGGACGGCCGGCATGATCGAGGTCGTCGAGGGGCGCATGTCGACCGCGCACCCGCTCATCCGTGACGTCGTCCTCGCGACGATCCCGGCCGGCGTACGGCGGGAGCTGCACGAGAAGGCGAGCTCGGACGAGCTCCGCCACGCGTCGTGGTCCGACGGCGCGCGCGGGCACTCCGGCGAGATCCCGACCGAGGTCCTCGCGATGCACGCCTACCACGCGCAGAACTCGTTCGAGGCGCTCATGCTCCTCGAGACGGTGGCGAACCGCGCGGCGATGCGAGGGGATCTGTCGGGCAGCGTGATCGCGCTGCGCCGCGCCCTGGACGTGGCGCGTCGCGAGCTCTTCCGCGGCGACATCGACGATCCGGTGCGGGCAGTGCTCATCTTCAGCCGCAAGCTCGGCGAGGCGCTCGCGCGCGCCGGCGACTACGCCGACGCAAACGGCGTGCTCCTCGAGGCCCTGGACATGGCGGGGCCGAGCGGCCCCGACCGCGTGCAGGTCCTCGGCGCGCTCGCCTTCACCGCGAAGGAGCGCGCTCGCGGCGGCGAGGCGCGCAAGTACCTCCGCGAAGCGATCAACCTCGCGAAGGAAGAGCTCCTCGTCGATCTGGTCGACTCGCTCGAGCGCGTCCGCCGCGAGTGGATGCTCGCATGACGCTCGGTCCGCTGAGCTCGGCCCCGGGCGAGCTCGAGCCGCGGCGGTTCATCGCGCGCTGGGACCTCGACAAGACCTACCTGCGGACGGACTTCGACACCGTCCGCGACCTGCTGCGCACCGCGATCGAGCGCCCCGACCAGAAGCGCACCGTGCCGGGCGCGGCCGCCTTGCTGCGCGAGCTCGGGCGCGCGGGTGTCGAGACACACATCCTCTCGGGAAGCCCGGAGCAGCTCCGCTCGCGCATCGAGGAGAAGCTGAAGCTCGACGGCGTTCGCTACGCCTCGCTCACGCTGAAGCCCAACCTGGAGAACCTCCTCCGGCTGCGCTTCCGCGCGCTGCGCGGTCAGCTCGGCTACAAGCTCCCTGCCCTCCTCTTGCGCCGTTGCGAGATGGGCGCTCAGGAGGACGGCGCCGGCCGGCTCGTGAACGAGGTGCTGCTCGGCGACGACGCCGAGGCCGACGCGTTCGTCTATTGCCTCTACGCGGACATCTGTCGCGGCGCGGTGGACGAGACGGTGCTCGCCGACGTCTTGCGGGAGGGCGGCGCTTACGAGGACTCGATCCGAGACTCGGTCCGCTTCGCGAAGTACATCCAGAAGGGGGAGGTGGTCGAGCGCGTCCTCATCCACCTCGATCGCCAGTCCTCTCCGTCCGAGTTTCGCCCCTACGGCGCGCGGGTGGTGCCGTTTTACAACTACCTGCAGGCCGCCTTCGTCCTCTACGAAGACCACCGCATCCCGCCGGAGAGCGTGCTCGCGGTCGCGACGGACCTCGTCATCGTCCAGAACTTCGAGCGCTCGTCCCTCTCCCGCAGCTACATCGACCTCTGTCGGCGGGGCCACCTGCGCCGGACCCGCATCGACGAGCTCGGCGCCGCGCTCGAGCGGCTCGTGGCCATGCGCCGCGCGCCGGCCGCGAGCGAGCTCGTGGCCATGCTCGACGCCATCCGCAAGGAGGATGCACCGCCGGCCTCGACGGCCGCCCAGGCCGTGCCCATCGATTATCGGGCGCTCGTTCACCACCACAACCCGAGGCGAAAGCGGAAGAAGCGCCGGGGCTAGTCCCCCGCCTCAACAAAAGGCTGCGGCCCGGTAAAAAAGGGGGTATGCCAGTCGCCCTCGGGTGGCCCAGGCCCCCCGAGCCGGTTTGCCACACGCCCCTCCGAGCGACCCCCGCTTCGGAGTCCCCCGGGGTTCTACCCACGAGGCTTCGGGCTAGCGATTCTCGACCCACGTGCACGAGGATTTCTTCGGTGGATAGCGATCTTGCCGAGGCGGTCTCGGCGCTGAAGAGTGCCTTCGATCAGCGGAAAATCTCGGTTCGGTTCGACAAGGCCGAACCAACCCAGATCGAAAACCTGCGGAAGACCCTCAAGGTTCCGGCTCGTTACCGCTCCTTTCTCGCGGCGGCCGATCCGGTCGACGTAGAGACGGTGACCCCCGTGGAGCGGGTGCGGTTCATCCCGGCCGCCAAGCTCGCGGAGGAGCAGGTCGGCTACGCGATCCCGGCCGAGGGAGCCGAGCCCATGCCGGGCTGGCGGAAGAGCTGGATCATCGTCGCCCGGAGCGCGCTCCTCGGCGATCCCTACTTCCTCGACATCTCCAAGCTGGACGCCGAGGGCGACTGTCCCCTGTTCACGACGATGACCGGGACCGATCAGCTCAAGCCCGAGCTCTGCGCCTCGAGCCTGCAGCAGTTCCTCCGCATCCTCGCGGCGTCGATGGAGGTCGCGTCGGGCTTCGGGGACGCCCTGATGGACGACGACGACGAGCGGACCTTCCGCGAGACGCTGGCGCCGCGCATCAAGACGATCGATTCGGCCGCCCTACGCGCTGGCCACTGGACCTGACGATGGGCGGCGCGAGCTCGCGCTGCCCGAAGTGTGGGGGGGCCCTCTCGGTCGCGGACGCCGAGTTCTGCACGAGCTGCGGCGCGCACCTCGTTCTGGCCGCGGACGCGCCCAAGACCATCACCTCGACCGCGCCCGGCGAGCCGTCGCCGGACGCGTTCGGCTCGGGAGCGCAGGGCACGGCGAAGAAGCCCTCGTCACCGGGCGCGGAGCGCTTCGCTTCCGGCACGCTGATCGACAACAAATACAAGATCGATCGCGTCCTCGGCGAAGGCGGCATGGGGGTCGTCTACCTCGCGGAGGACATCCACACCCGCTCGTACGTCGTGCTCAAGGCCGTCCGACCCGAGCTCGCGCACCGCAAGGACGTTCGGGATCGCACGCTCGCCGAGGGCCGGGTGCTGGCGCAGATCGATCACCCGAACGTCGTCCAGCTCAAGGCCATCATCGAGGACTCGACGGGGCTCTGGCTCGTCATGCAGTACATCGACGGCGAGAGCCTCGACCGGACGATCAAGCGCCACACCGCCGAGAAGCGGCACGTCGCCTTCACGATCGCGACCGACATCTTCCGTCAGGTCTTGCACGGCGTGGCCGCGGCGCACCGCGAGGGCGTGATCCACCGCGACCTCAAGCCCGCGAACGTGCTCGTCCGCAAGAAAGACGGCGTGGCCAAGGTGACCGACTTCGGCATCGCCAAGCCGGAGGAGCAGGCGCGAGCCGGGCAAGGCAAGACGAAGGGCGTCATCGGCTCGCTCTGGTACATGTCACCCGAGCAGGTCCAGGGCCGAAAGGATCTCGACAAGCGCGTCGACATCTACTCGCTGGGCATCCTCTTCTTCGAGCTCCTGACCGGGCACGTGCCCTTCGAGGCGGACTCGTCCTACGAGCTCATGCGAAAACACGTGGAGGAGCCGCTCCCGAAGGTCACGGACGCGAGGTCGGACGTGCCTGCCTGGGTCGACGACATCCTCGCGCGCGCGTGCGCCAAGAGCCGGGACGATCGGTTCGGGAGCGCGGAGGAATTTCTGTCCGTGCTCGACGCGCACCTCCCCGCGCAAGCCACGCAGCTGCCGGCCGGCGTCACGCGCCTGCCGACGCAGCTCCCCGCCGAGCAGCCCGTGGCCTCCGCGGCGCGACCTTCCCAGCACACCTCGGCCGGCACGAGCGTGACCAAGCCCGGCGAGGGCGGCGCGAGCCGCGCGTGGATCTACGCGGTCGTGGGGGTCGCGGCGCTGGCGCTCGGCGGGCTCGGCGTCTACGCGCTCGTCCAAGGGGACGAGCCGAAGCCGCGCACGAAGAACACCCAAGGCGCGAGCGAGTCGACCGCCGACGCGCCCGGCACGACCGCGCCGCCGGCGTCCGCGACGGCGTCCACCAAACCTGCCGTCGACCCGCTCGACGCGATCGCGGGCAAGTGGCGCTCCGAGGGCGGCACCGAGTTCGAAGCCGTGAAGATCGGCTACACCGTCGAGTTCCGGATCGTCGACGCCAAGCAGCTCGAGCCGAGCGACTACCGCGACGGAGAGGCCCGCTTCGTGCTGCGCGCCGTCAGCGACGGCGTCTACAAGGTGGAGGACAAGATCCGACCCCAGCCGCCTCGCGGGTCCGTGTTCGACCCGAAGTCGCGCAACACCTGCCAGGAGGTGTGGACGGCGGTCGACGGGCGCGAGCTGCGCGCCTACTTCGACGGGTCGCGGCTCACCGTGTCCTTCGCGAAGATCGCCCCCAAAGCGACGAACTTCGAGCATGACGGTTCTGTCGTCATCGCTTGCCGCGGTCTCAAGGAGGTCGAGGCGAGCGTGATCCAGAGCGTGCTCACGAAGGGCAAGTAGGCGGGCGGAGCGAAGGTGGAGCCCCCCTGAGCTGCCGCAGGTGGCTGGATGCTTCTCCCCCCGAGCTTCAGGCAGGTGGCTGGATGGTTTTCGTCGAGAGCGAGCGAGGTCGGTGGCGAGTCGCGCGGAGCGTACGACTGTACGCGAGCACGCTCGACACCGAGATCGCGAAGCTATCGGCGAAAAACACCAGCCACCTCACACGCCGCCGGTCTCGGGGACGACGACCGGCGCGCTCGCGTTCGTCACGGTGCATTTGACGGTGGTCGCGGCGCTCGGCGCGCTCGCGCGGCCGCCGCCGCCGACCAGCGGCACGAACGACGACATCACCGCGGTCTGCACCGCCTCGGCGCCCGAAGGCGGGACCGGATTGCCGCTCGCATCGAAGACGGCGACCGATTGCGCCTGCCCCTTCGCGACCTCGTTGCCCGGGAACGCCAGCTGGATCGAGACGCGGACGGTGGCGGTGACCCCCGGCGAGACCCCGAACGAGAGCGGCTTCTTCGCGAAGGAAGCACAGAAGGCGGGGTTACCCGCGCCGTTCGGCTGCCCGTAGGTCGACATGGTCCAGGTCTGCACGTCGACGACGAGCTCGTCGTCCCCGCCGCCCTTGGCGTAAGGAACGCAACGCCCGAGCGCCGGATCGAGCTGCTGGCCCGTGGGGCACTGCCCGGTCTTCTGGCAGGCCTGGCCGTTCCAGACCTCGTCCTTCGCACACGACTGCGCCGCGGGGACGCAGGCGCTCTTGCCGCCGTCGACCACGAGCACCTGGCCCGCGGGACACCCGAGCGTCTGCCCCTGACCGAGCTGCACGCCGGCCTGCTGGGCGAGCTGATCCTTCGGGATGCACCACCCGGTCTTCTCGTCGAGCTTGTCCCCCGGCCTGCACTGGAGCTTCTGGCACCCGCCGACGCCGGTCGAGGCGTTGCCGAACCACGCGTAGCCGGGACCGCAATACTGCGTCGCCTGCTGCTGCGTCAGGCACTGGCCGCCGATGTCGTAGTAGCCCCGAAGACACCGGCACTTGTTCTGCTTGATGTCGTAGCCCGCACCCTCCGTACAGGAGGAGATGGAGCAGCGGCAGTCTCCGCCGGTGCAGATCTTCAGGAAACACTGGTTGGCGGGGCAGCCGAAGAGGGGCACGAGGAAGAGCGACAGCCCAGCGAGGGCCAGGAGAGCGGCGGGGCGCGCAGCCATGGTGGCTGCGACCCTAGTCCCGCCCGCGGCCGGAGTCGACTCGACCTCGCCCCCCCACGAGCGGCCCGATCGGCCGGTGACAGTGGCGTTCCATCGATGGGGCGCCTGTGGTACGAGCGGCTCCGGCTCGGTGGGACTGGTGCCTCCCGGGCGCGCGATCCTTCGTCGTCCCCCCTCTCGGGCGGCACGACAAGAAGCTAACAGCGGCTGCGATCGGCTGGGCTTCAGGAATCTAGATATCGAAGTGTTTCAAGAGCTAACGCGTTCGGCATAGGCCTTGCTCTATTCCCGTCGATCCCGTTTCGGATCGACAGGGGACTGACGCCCCTGCGGACGCGCACGCAAGTTTTCGGATTCTTCGACTTCGGACTGAAGCCCCTATCCTGGCGCTTCGGTCCCTCGGCGACGGCAGTGAAGGAGGACGACCGATGAGACAGATGAGAGGTCTGATTCGCACCATTCAGGGTGCGGGTTGGGCACGCCTGGTCGGGCTGAGCTTGCTCAGCCTGGCTGCCACCGGAGCAGTGGGGTGCGCCGAAGAGCGCGAGCCCATCAACCGCGTGCAACCCAACGCCCTCGCGAAGTCCTTCTTCGTCGGGGCGGACTACGTCGACACGGGAGATGACCCGGCGTTCTACGCGCGCGCGGCCATCACCGACGTCGGCTACGGCGCCGCACAAGACGGCCTCTTCACGTCGACGTATGCGCAGCCCACCTCGGTGATCAAGTGGGAGATCACGGAGGACATGCTTGTCGGCCGCATCGTCTACAACCGCATCATCAACGCGGACAACCACGGCGACAGCGAGAGCTCGATCGACGGGCAGGTCGCGTACGCCTTCCCGATCCTCGGGCACTTCGACATCCGCCGGGACTACAACCCGTCGACCGGCGAAGAGACGAACGTCATCGTCGAGAACGCCTCGGACCGCCCGTGGAACCAGCGCGACTACTTCCGCGTCGACTGGTCCCGCAACCTCAACACGGACGCCTACGACTTCGACACGCTCTCGCTCGTCGGCGTCTACGGCGGCGTCACGTACGAGCCCCTCTCGTATTACGTGAACGATCCGAACCACCCCGACGCGCCGCACTTCGCGACGTCCGAGGGCTACTTCGACATCACGACGAAGGTCTTCGCGACGCCCGGCCTCATCGATCTTTCGCACCTCGGGTGGGGCATCAACACCTTCCCGGCCTGCTACCTCCCGAACGACGTGTTCGGCGGCAGCCAGCCGTTCGGCAACTGCAACCCGACCGAGCTCACGCTCCGCATGAGCTTCCGCCGGGCCGAGCCGAGCGACTACCAGCCGGCCGACTGGGACGGTAACCGCTTCCGCTCCTTCGGCATCTTCTACGGTGAGCGGTTCGGGTACGCCCGCAACTACGGCATCACCGACAACCAGTGGTACCGCCTCGCAGCGCGCTACAACATCTGGGAGAAGCACCACTACTACAAGAAGGGCTCGAAGTGCGGCGAGGGCCTGACCGCGAGCGAGAAGTTCCCCGGTCAGTGCGAGGTCGCCTGCTTCACCACCGAGACCACTCCTGCGGGCGGGGACCCGAACCGCGACGAGGACGGGGACGGCACGGCGGACGAGTGCGCGCTCGTCGGCAACGGCTCGCAGTGCGATCGCTTCGAGCAAAAGTGCACGCTGCCCTACCGGGACCGCAAGGAGGTCCCCGTGGTGTGGCACTTCACGAAGGGCTCGCAGCCGGAGTACTTCGAGAGCACCGAGTGGGCGACCCACGAGTGGGACATCGCCATGCGTACGGCCGTCGTCACCGCCAAATACGCCGAGTGCGTGAAGATGACGGGCGACGTCGCGACCTGCGAGGCCGAGTACCCCATGTACCGTGGCCAGCAGGACGAGAACCAGGACGCCATCGAGCTCTCGCGCGAGGGTGACGACTGCAAGAAGGCGAAGGGCGCCTGGGCCGACCGCGTCAAGGGCGAGCCCTGGTCGAAGAGCCGCATCGAGAAGTGCAACGGCGAGATCGACTCGATCGGCGCCGCCCGCGGCTACTCGGCCGGCGTCATCGAGATCGCCAAGCAGCGCGAAATGGTCACGCTCTGCCACAGCCCCGTCCAGTTCGACGACTCACCGCTCTGCGTCGCGGACATCCAGCGTCTGATGCCCGAAGAGGTGAAGGCGAAGGACACGCGCAAGGTGCTGCCCGAGGGCGTCACCGCCGCGGAGTGCGACGAGCAGTTCGAGCTCCGCTTCGACGACCCCGAGAAGGTCGATCAGGAGCTGCTCGCGACCTGCGACAACGGCTTCTTCGTCCGCATCGGCGACATCCGCTACCACCAGGTCAACATCATCCGCAACCCGCAGACGCCGTCGCCCTGGGGCATCATGGCGGACTCGGACGACCCGCGAACGGGCGAGAAGGTCCACGCGAGCATCAACGTCTGGGCCCACGTGAACGACCTGGCCTCGCAGGGCCTCGTCGACACGCTCGGCTACATCGCCGGCGAGATCCCGGTCGAGGAGATCACGGACGGCACCTACGTGAAGGACTGGGCGGCCGCTGCCCAGGCCGCGAGCGGCAAGGGCTCGCTCGGCACGATGGACCGCGCCACGGTCGAGCGCCGCAAGCTCGCCGTGTTCGACGGCCGCAACTTCGACACCTCCGAGCCGCGATTTGGCCAGAACGGCACGCGCGACCTCGACGCCAAGGTCCCGCAAGACGTCCTCAACGCGACGAAGGCCTTCTACAAGAAGAACCTGCCGAACGTCGCGGCGAGCGTCGAGGCGATGTCGGTCAACCGCCCCTACACCGAGGCGCGCCGCTTGGCCGCCCAGGACACGCCGACGGAGGCTGCCCTCATCACCGAGCCGATGATGCAGCTCGCCGGCATGAACAAGGCAGAGATCCAGGGAGCGGGCCCGGAGCTCGCGGCCGGCCAGGTCGGCAGCGGCGTCCTCGCCTCCGCCTCCATCCTCCGCAACCTCAACCCCAGCGTTCGCCGGGAGTTCGAGCGCGCTCGTGAGCTCGGCCTCGCTGCCCGCGGCGCCTGCATCCTCTCGTCGGATCAGCTCATGGCCCCGGCACCGAACACGCTCGCCGACCTGACGAAGGTCATGGAGCGCAAGTTCGGTCCGTGGACGCCGGGCGCCAGCAAGGCGGACCGATACCCGCGCCAGGAAGCGATGCGCAAGTACATCGCCGCGCGATACAACTACGCCGTCATCGCGCACGAGATGGGTCACTCCATCGGCCTGCGCCACAACTTCGTCAGCTCGTACTACGCGTTCGGCTTCCGGCCGCAGTACTGGCAGCTCCGCACGAAGGACGGCCAGATGACGGAGAAGTGCACGGAGGTCTCCGCCACCGGAGAAGACTGCGTGGGTCCGCGTTACTTCGACCCGCCGACCGAGACCGAGCGCTCGAACCTGATCTGGATGTTCCAGCAGTCCACCGTCATGGACTACCCGGGTGAGCTCACCCAGGACATGATCGGCCTCGGCGCCTACGATTTCGCGGCCGCACGCTTCTTCTATGGCGACGTCATGAGCGTCTTCAACGACGGCGCGAAGTACGGCGTCAGCAACCCGCAGACGCGCGCGACGCTCCTCAACATCACCGACACCTTCGGCGGCATCATCGGCTACCAGTACGTTGGTAACGAGAGCAACGGCAGCGCCGACCCCATCCACTACTCGCAGCTGAACAACCAGCTCGAGCTCATCAACGGCTGCACCCAGATCGACCCGGAGATCTACAAGCCGGTGAGCTGGGACGACAGCGCGCTCGGCACGTGGGACGCTCTGATGGACGGGCTCATCGTCTCCCAGAACGGCACCGCGACCAAGTGCAAGACCCCGACCGTCGACTACGTCAGCTACGACAGCATGCGTCCGGCCACGGAGTCGGAAGCGACCGCGGCTGGCTTCTACGGCGCGGGCGGCAAGGCCGTCGAGAAGGCGACAGGCAAGCTGCGTGTTCCCTACGGGTTCGCGACGGACAGCTGGGCCGACCTCGGTAACCTCTCGGTGTACCGCCACGACGCCGGCGCGGACCCGTACGAGCTCTTCAACTTCCTCGTCACCGAGCAGGAGGCGCGGCACATCTTCGACAACTACCGAAGGGCCCGCACCACCTTCAGCGTCCGGACGCAATCCGGCCGTATCCTCGGTCGCTACAACGAGAAGATGCGTGACGGCGCGAAGGGCCTCGGCCTGGTCGCAAACGGCACGCGTCTCTTCTACCAAGAGGTCGGGTTCGACTTCGACTCGATCTTCCCGGTGGTCGCGAACCTCCAGTTCCCCGACAACATCCTGGCGTCGGGTCTGGCCTTCGACCACTTCACTCGCCAATTCGCGCGTCCTCAGACCGGCCTCCACAGCCGCTACGTCAAGGACGACCCGAACAACGCGTGGGACAACGTGCTTCGCTCTCACGACACTGCCCAGCAGCTGGTCCTCCCGAACGAGGCCGAGGTCGCCCTGTTCGACGGCGGCAGCGGATACTTCGGTCAGGTGGCGCCGGGCGCGAAGCTTATGGAGAATCGCCTCTCGGAGGACCAGGGCGAGTTCGACCGCGACTACACGATGAACGTGGGGTCGTACTACGACAAGGTCTACGCGCCGTACCTCCTCACGGAGAGCGTCGACAACTTCATCAGCGACTCCGCGAACGACTTCATCGATCCGCGCAACCGCGCCGTGTCGATGGCCGATCTGTTCCCGGACGGCTACCGTCGCTTCCTCGCCAACAACCTCACGGGCGACGACTTCATCAAGGGCCCGCGCCTCGCGGCGACGGCCGGCGGCGACCCGCAGACCGATTCCGATGGCTACCCGGCCCTCGGCATCGGCTGGGTGACCTGGTGGACGCCGACCCCCGAGGTCTGCTTCCCTGGCCCGAACGCGACCGTCTGCTCGACATACGGCTGCCCCTCGGGCAACGTCTGCGAGGTCGACGACCAGCTCAACGTCATCCCGCACGCCCTCAACCCCGAGGCGCCGCCGAACACGATCCCGGTCGAGCCGCTCGTCGGCTGGGAGGAGTACAAGTGGCTGATCGCTCAGACGCTGATGTACCTCCCGGAGAACGCGCGCACGAACTGGGTCAACCTGATGGGTATCTGGGAGCTTGGCTCGGACACCGATCCGGGCTTCCCGAACCGCATCGAGCTGCACATGCCCGACGGTCGCATCTACATCGCGCGGACGTACGGCACCGAAGAGATCTTCGGCAAGACCGTGCAGCGCGGCGTGGGTGCCCGCGTGCTCGAGTACGCCAACGAGCTCGCGTTCCGCGCGTTCGAGTGCACCACGGCCACTGCCACGGACGGCAGCGCGTCTTGGTGCATCCCGACCGTCGTCAACGGCAACCCCATCGTGAAGTTCGACCCGACCATCGGGGCGAACGGGACCTTGAACCCGGAGTGCACCTCGGACGTGAACAGCGCCGGATGCACCTGCTCCTCGAACCGCAGCTGCGAGCAGCTCAAGGCGTACGAGTCGGTCCCCGCCTTCATGCGCCAGGCCATGCGCGACTTCCGCATGGCGGACGCGAGCATGAAGGGCATCTACGACTGATCCTGTCGTAGGCGCCTGAGACGGCTCGAGCCCCCGTGACCGTAAGGTCCCGGGGGCTCGCCGTTTTGTCGAGGCGCCTGGCGTGGAGGTGTTCGCAGAAGCGGAAGCTCGAACGCCCATCCGGTGGGGATGTCCCCGCGAGCTTCGCGGTTCGCGACGTCGGCGGTCGTGAGTCAGCCGTAGCGCTCGAGGAACAGCGAACGCACGCGGTCGTCGCTGCGGAGCAGGTCGAGCGTATGGTCCGCGTGACCGGCGCAGTAGCCGTTGCCGATGTAGAGGTCGACGTCGGCCCCGATGCCTTCGGCGCCGAGCGCACACGCGGTGAAGGAGGTGCTCATGGCGAAGAAGTAGACCTTGCCGCGGTCCTTCGTGGCGCAGATGGCGGCCATCTCGCAGCCGGGCACATTGACGCACGAGAGCGTGAGATCCGCGCCGTCGCCCTCGGTGAGCTCGGCGACGCGGTCGCGCACGGTGACGACGTCGCGGGCGTCGACTTCGAGGACGGCGTCACACACGCCGAGCGCGACGAGATCGCGCGCGTAGGGAGCGTGGGTCTCGAGGCCGATGACCTTGCCCCGAGGACCGACGCGCCTGCGTGCCTCGACCGCGCAGAGGATGCCGCTCTTGCCGCCCGCGCCGAGCACGAGGACGGTGTCCCCCGGCTTTGTTAGGCGGGCCACCTGAGGCGCCGCACCCGCCACGTCGAGGGCGGCGAGGGCGAGGCGGGGCGAGAGGTCCGTCGGCATCTTCGCAAACGGGGCGGTGGCGAAGAGGAACGCCGTGCCCTCCACGTCCACCTGGGCGCTCGCCGGTCGGACCGCCTTGACGGCCCGAAGGTGGAGCGGGGTGAGCGAGAGGGACGCAAGCGTCATCACCCGGTCGCCGGGGCCGACGCCTCGGTCCTGGACGAGCTCACCGACCCAGGTCACCTTTCCGAGCAGCATCCCCCCCGACCCGGTCACGGGGTTGTGCTGCTTGCCCCGGCGGCGGACCGTCTCCAGGACCAGCTCCCCGACCTTGGCCGGGTCGCCGCCGCTCGCCTCTTCCATCTGGCGGAAGCTCGCGGCGTCGATGTTCAGGGTCTCGACCGCGACCTCGATCTCCGAGTCGAAGCGCTTCTGGGGGTCGTTGTCGAGGCGTTGGGCCCGCTGGGGCAGCGGGAGGGGGACGGAGGGGTCCGGGTCCGGGATGACCCGGTGGAGGCCCAAGGGATCGCCAGGTTCGGCCATAGCTGCCGCTACCACAGCCCTGGCGGCCCGCCCAACTTGACCGGACTCGCTCGAAGAAACTACTCTCGTTCCGCCGCTCGTGGTCCCTTCTCACAAGGGCCCGAGGTATCCCCCTTGAACGCTCCGACAATGGATCATCAGCCTCCCAGGGTTCCCCTGAGCCAGCTCGCTCTGCGCTTCATCTCGGGGAAGTACCAGGGCGGCGAATTTCCGCTCGGGGAAAACAAGGAGATCATCGTCGGCCGCTCGAGCGATCTCGACATGGTCCTCGTCGAGGACATGGTCTCGCGACGCCACGCGCGCATCGCCTGCTCGGACTCCGACATCACGATCGAAGACTTGGGCTCGACGAACGGCACGTTCGTCAACGGCGAGAAGATCAAGCGATCTCACCTGAAAGAAGGCGATCGCGTCCTCATCGGGACGAGCATCCTCAAGGTCGTCGTTCGCGACGAGGCTGCGAACGGCTCGGCCCGCCGGCCCACGCAGGACGTGAACCGGAGCGGCGCCGGCAAGACGATGTCGGGCGCCATCGACGAGATCCCCCTGCCCGACCTGCTGCAGCTGCTCGGCACCTCCAAGAAGAGCGGCATCCTCGTCGTCCAGTCGGACGAGGACATCGGCAAGCTGGTGATGCGCAAAGGGACGATCGTCTTCGCGTCGATCAACGATCTCGAAGAGGTCCCGCCGCTCAAGAGCATCTACCGCATCCTGACGTGGACGACCGGCACCTTCTCGCTCGAGCCCTACGACGACTCACCCATCGAGGGCGAGATCGAGGCGAGCGTGCAAGAGGTCCTGATGGAGGGGCTGCGTCAGATCGACGAGCTCAACAACCTCCGCCACCGCCTCCCCGATCTCGACGCGCGCGTGCTCCTCGTCCACCCGCTGCAGTCGCCGCTCCGCTCGCTCAGCGCGAGCGAGCTGGACGTGCTGCAGCTGGCGATCAACTTCGGCCACGTCGCGACCATCCTCAACAAGAGCCCCGCGACGGACCTCGATACCGCGCAGATTCTGCTGAAGCTCCTGGCGCAGAACTACGTGCAGATCGAATAGGTCGAGCCGAGGGCCACGCCGAGGATCGAGCGGCGCCGAGCCCAGGCCACGCCGCTCGTCCGAAACGGAGAGGTCGTCCTCGTGATTTCCTCCCCCCATCCCCCTCCCCTTCGCGGAGGGGGCGGATAGAATGCGCGGCCATGACGCCGACGCTGACAACCAGGCCGATTCAGGACGTGGCGGAGGAGCTGGGCCTCGTGCCCGCCGACGTGCTCCCCTGGGGTCGCAACCGCGCGAAGATCGAGCGCGCGCTTGGCGACGCCGTGACGCGCGACTCGGCGCGGCGGCTCGTGCTCGTCTCCGCGATCAACCCCACGCCCGCCGGCGAGGGCAAGACGACCACGTCGATCGGGTTGGCCATGGCCCTGCGCCGCCTCGGCGAGCGGGTCGTCGTCTGCCTCCGCGAGCCCTCGCTCGGCCCCGTCTTCGGCGTGAAGGGCGGCGGCACCGGAGGCGGCAAGACGAGCCTGTTCCCCGCGGACGACATCAACCTGCACTTCACCGGCGACATCCACGCCATCACCTCGGCGCACAACCTCCTCGCCGCCATGGCCGACAACGCGGTCCATTTCGGCACCACGTTCGGCGAAAAGGGCCGGCTGGACGCTCGCCAGATCGGCTGGCCGCGCTCGCTCGACATGAACGACCGCGCGCTCCGCAACGTGGTGCTCGGGCTCGGTCGAAAGGCCGACGGCGTGCCGCGGCAGGACCGGTTCGACATCACGGCGGCGAGCGAGGTGATGGCCATCCTCGCGCTCGCGAAGGACCAGGCCGACCTGACGGCGCGCCTCGCCCGCATCGTGGTCGGGCAGACCGAGAGCGGCGAGAGCGTGACCGCAGGCGATCTGGGGGCGGCCAACGCGATGACCGCGCTGCTCAAGGACGCGCTCCTGCCGAACCTCGTGCAGACGATGGAGGGCGGCCCCGCGCTCGTCCACGCGGGCCCGTTCGCGAACATCGCACACGGCTGCTCGTCGGTCGTGTCGACACGCTTGGGCATGGCCCTCGCGGACTGGACCGTGACCGAGGCGGGCTTTGGCTTCGATCTCGGCGGCGAGAAGTTCCTCGACATCAAGTGCCGCGAGATGGGCATCTGGCCGCGCGTGATCGTGCTCGTCGCCACGCTCCGTGCCCTGAAGATGCACGGCGGCGTGCCGGTGAAGTCGGCGAAGGAGCCGAACGCCGAGAAGCTCGAGGCCGGGCTCACCCACCTCGCGAAGCACCTCGAGACGATCGCAGGCCTCGGCTCGCGCGCCGTCGTCGCCATCAACCGCTTCCCCGACGACACCGACGCGGAGCTCGCGATCGTCCAGAAGGCCTGCGCCAAACACGGCGTGCAGGCCTTCGTGAGCGAGGGCTTCGCGCGCGGAGGCGAAGGCGCGCTCGAGCTCGCGCGCGGCGTCGTGGAGGCTGGCCGCGCGACCGACGCGTCCCCGCCCGAGGCGCGGTACAGCTACGACGTCTCCGATCCGGTCCGGACGAAGATCGAGAAGATCGCGAAGACCTACTACGGCGCGCGCGGCATCTCGCTGACACCCCGCGCCGAGAAGGATCTGGCGCGCGTCCAGAAGGCCGCGCCTCCCTACGTCTGCATGGCCAAGACGCAGTACTCGCTCTCCGACGATCCGGCGTTGCTCGGACGGCCCGAGGGCTTCGACGTCACCGTCCGCGAGATCCGCCTCTCCGCAGGCGCAGGCTTCGCCGTCGCCGTCACGGGCGAGATGATGACGATGCCCGGCCTACCCCGCGAGCCGGCCGCCCTCGGCGTCCGCATCGACGCCGACGGGCGCATACGCGGGTTGATGCAGAACGACTAGGAAGCCGGCGCCTTTTGCGCGATACCTTCGCGCTGCCGGCGTTGCGGTCTGCGGTGCGTGCTCACGTACAGAAAGTACGTTCCGCGCGCTCCTCGCCCGCGCCTTGGCATCACTCGGTCTCGCCCAAAATCCGCCAGCTTCCAGCTGTTTGGATGGTGGCTGACGGTTTTTCATCGAGAGCGAGCGAGGTCGGTGGCGAGTCGCGCGGAGCGTACGACCGTACGCGAGCACGCTCGACGCCGAGATCGCGACGCCATCGGCGAAAAACGGACGCCAGCTTCCCTAGCGGGTTTCGGCGTGACACCCCTTACACGCGCCCTTCATGCCTCCGATGGCCTTGCCGGCGGCGGCCGCGTCTTTCGCTTCCGCGGCGGCGCCGAGCGCCTTGGCTTGCTCGCCCATCGTGTCCGCCCACTTGTTGAAGGCGTCGCCGCGCGAGAACTCCTTCGAGCGCTCGGCGAGCGCCGCGAGGCGCGCAGACGCATCCTTCGCCTTCGCCCAGTCTTCGTCGGTGTAAGACGTCGCGCCCTCCATCTTCCACTGGGGGCCGGCGACCGTCTCGTTCGCACGCATGACCTCCTCGATGCTGCCGAGCTTGGGGATCTCCGCGAGCGGAGCGTCGAGGGGCTTGAAGCAGGCGGGGACGAGGACGAGCGAGAGGATCAGGGCTGCGCGCATGGGACCGAGAGCTTAGCAAAGTGGAGGGCGTTGGCCCGCGTCGGTGTGCTCGATAACGAGCGTGTCATGGATTCACCCCCCCGCCCCCCCCTCACCGATGGTGAGGGGGGCGAACGCAGGGCGCGTCACGACGCAGGCGTCCGAACGCCGCCCTCGGCGCGCTGCCTGCTGCTCGCCGCCTGCTCCTCGTCTACCTCGGCCAGCTGCGCGGCGGTCGGCCCCGGCGTCGGCGTGCCGAGCTCGGGCGCGGCCGGCAGCACGACGGAGAACGTGCTCCCCTTGCCTTCGTAGGAGCGCACCTCGATGCGCCCTCCGGCGCCCTGGACGATGCGCTGGCTGATGGCGAGCCCGAGCCCGGTGCCCTTCTCCTTCGTGGTGAAGAAGGGCAAAAAGAGCTTCTCGAGCACCGTGCGCGAGATGCCCGGGCCGGTGTCGGCCACGGTGATCTCGACGAACGCCTCCGGCTCGGCCTTCGTGTTGCCTGGCCGCGTGCCGCGGCCGAAGCGCACGCGCGTCGACACGTTCACCTTCCCGTTGCCCTGGACGGCCTGCATCGCGTTCCGGATCAGGTTCATCAGCACCTGGCGGAGCTGCTCGGGATCGATGGCGGCGCGCGGGAGGTCGGGCGCGAGGGTGGGCGTGAGCTCCACCTGATCTTGCGATTGTTCCGCGGAGAGCACCTGGAGGGTTCGCCGGACCACCCCGTTGACGTCCACAGGCAGGACGCTCTTGTCGCTCGGCCGCGCGAGGTCGAGCACGTTGCCGACGACGCGGTTCAGGCGCTCGACCTCTTCGAGGATGATCCCGATGAACTCCTTGTCGGGCGGCTCGTCCGCCGGGCCCTCGGGGCGCGGATCGGCGAGGAGCTGGGCCGCGCCCTTGATGGCCCCGAGCGGGTTGCGGATCTCGTGCGCGAGCCCGGCGGCCATCTGCCCGAGCAGCGCGAGCCGGTCCTTGTCCTTCATCTGCTGGTAGACGCGCGAGTTCTCGATGACGACGCTCATCTGCGTCGCGAGCTGCTCGAGCAGGCTCACCTCCTCCGGCGAGAAGGCGTCGCGCACGCGGCGATCGGCGAGGGCCACGAGGCCGACGATCTCGCGCCGCTCGTCGCGGACCGCGACGAGCACGCCGGTCTTCAGGCTGCCGAGGAGCTGCCCCGCCGAGAGCATGGCCTCGCCCGCCTCGTAGCGATCCCCGCGCCGGCTCTTGTCGCGCACCTCGCGCTCGACGTCTTCGAGCAGGACGCTGCCCTGCTCGAGCCGCTCCAGCAAGACGCGCGCGGTCGCCACCTCGATTCGCTGCGGGACCCCCTCGCCGAGGGACCCGATCTGGTCGAAGCCCGCGCCCTCGTGGTCGAGCATGAAGAGGCCAGCCGAGGTGGCGCGGCGGGAGCGCTCGATCGCGCTCATGACGATGTCGCCCATCTCGCCCACTACGAGCGTGTGGACGAGCCGCTTGCGCGCGTCCACCAGCGAGCCTTCGAGGTCGAAGCGCTCCCGGAAGAAGAGCCTTTGAATCTGCTCCTCCACGCGCGCGCGGAGCGGGTCGAACACGACGAGGACGACCGTCGCCGCGAGCACGGCATTCAGGTACATCGTGCTGAAGCCTCCGAGGAACGTGAGCAGCACGTAGAAGATGAACGCGATGAGGAACGCGACGGCGGCCGCGACCATCAGGCGCCCGAGCATCTCCGACAGGTCGAGTAGCCGCTCGCTCTCGAGGGCCTGCGAGAGGCCGAAGAGGAACACGACCGAGAGCACGGCGCCGACCGGCGGGGCACGCACGCCCACGAGCCACAAGAAATCGACGACCGTCGCGAAGCCCGCCAGCGCGCCGATGACGACCAGGAACCTCACGCGGCGCTGGGTCGCGCGCGACGCGCTGCTCGCTCCGCGTTGCCCGAGGGACCACAGCCCCAGCGTGATGAGGGCGAACACGTAACAGAACACGACCGTCCGGACGGGCGTGGTCGAGTACCAAGGCGACAGCTGGAGCGCGAGCAGCGGGGCTGTCGCCAGCCAGGACAGCTGGAGCAGGCGGGACGGCTTTCCCGCTTCGTGCGGGACGACCCCCTCGAAGAGGTTGAGGGCGAACTGCGGCAGCAGCACCGAGACCACGCCCGTGAAGCGCGCCCAGATCGGAGCCTGGAAGAAGCCGAGGAACGACTGCGCCAGGTACCAGAGGCCGAGCGCGCCTGCGAAGCCTGCGAAGAGGAGGTTGATGCGACGCGGCTGGCCGCGCAAGAGCGCAGAGAAGGCGATCGCCAGCGCGAGGGCGCCGCACACGACCGCGGTCCGGGTCCGGAGCTCGTACAGCAAGGCTCCCGCGAAGCGTACTCGCGTCGCGCGTGCGGAGCATCGTCAGGCGACCGGGTGATCCACAAACGACAAAACCCGCCAGTGGCGGGTCTCGTCGGGTGCGAGGAGAAAGTGGTCTCAGTTCTGGTCGGGCGCGGGATCGCTCGGGTCGCTCGGCATCATGCCGTGGCCCTTCGGGTCGTCCGACGGGTACGGGATCGGCTCCAGCATGCGATCGCCGCCGGGCATCGTCTCGCCGAAGGCGACGAAGTCGACCTCGGGCAGCGTCAGACCGTCCGCGCCCTCGACGCCGGCCTCCTCGAGGCCGGATTCTTCGCCGCTGGTCCCCTCTTCCTCTGCGACGACCTCGACCTCGAGCTCGTCCTCCACCGAGGCGATCTCCTCGAAATCCTCGGGTTCTTCCGCAAGACAACCGGTGAGCGGCAGCAAGGCCGCGATCATCGACGCCTGGAACAACTGAAGGAGTTTGCGATTCATGACTCTTCCTCCGAGACCTCGTCACCATCATCACAGTCGCCCTCGGCTGCACCCGAACCGAGGCCGTACTGCTTCACGAGCTGAGACAACCGCGGACGCTTCATACCCAGAAGGGCTGCCGCCCGCGTGATATTTCCGCCAGCCTCACCGAGCGCCCGCGCGATGCACTCGCGCTCGATGATCCGCTTCATGTCGTGGAGGCTGGTACCCGAACGCACCTGCGCGTACGCGACTTCCGAGGGGTTCGGTGCAGGAATTGACGATCGACCAGCCACGGAATCCGGCGGTGCAAACGACATGCCCTGCGCGAAAGAATCAGGCGGCGGCGGAACAGCAAACGCGCTCGATGGCGGCGCCGCGACCGAAGCGGTCGGGGCTTCCCCGGCGGGGAACGCCGCTCGCAAGGTGTCGATCGAGGAGCCCAGGCAACGCAGCGCGTCCACGTTGTCGGCGAAGTCCTCCGGCTCGAGCACGTCCGCGTCGGCGAAGAGGGAGGCCGCCCGCAGGGCGTTCTCGAGCTCACGGACGTTTCCGGGCCACGCGTAGGTCTTGAGGGCGGCCAGGCAGCGCGACGACAGCTTCTTGACAGCCCCGCCCCGCTCCACCGCGATGCGGGTGAGGATGGCGTCGGCGATCGCGCCGAGGTCCCCGAGACGGGACCGGAGCGCAGGCACCTCGAGGACGACGCCAGCCAGGCGGTAGTAGAGGTCCTCCCGGAACTCGCCCTTGGCGACGAGCGCTTTGAGGTTCCGGTGCGTGGCGCAGACGACGCGGACGTTCGCGCGGATGGGCGTGGTCCCGCCGACGCGCTCGAAGGTCTTCTCTTGCAGGACACGGAGCAGCGCCACCTGCGTGCGCGGGGAGATGTCGCCGATCTCGTCGAGGAACAGCGTGCCCCCTTCCGCCGCCTCGAAGCGGCCACGCCGTCGGGCGGCGGCGCCCGTGAACGAGCCCTTCTCGTGCCCGAAGAGCTCGCTCAGGAGGAGCGTCTCGACGAGAGCAGCGCAGTTCACCTTCACGAGCGGGCCGGCGCGGCGCGCGCTCGCCTCGTGCAGCGCCTCCGCCACGAGCTCCTTGCCGGTGCCGCTCTCGCCGTGCACGAGAACGGTGGCGTCCGCGGGGCCGACCTTGCCGATCGCCTTGAGGAGCGCCCGGATGGCGAGGTCCTCGCCGACGATGCCCCGTTCGAGCGGGCGCGAGGCGCCCGAGAAAGGCGTGACCACGCGCGACACCGAGGGTCGATCGGGCAGCGGCGCGGCCTGCGGCTTCGCTTCCTCGGCCGCGCGGGCGAAGGTGACGAAGGCCGTCATCTCCCGGTCGAGCGCGGCGATGTCGCGGCGCGCGAGGAACGAGAGGCGGAGCGACTCGGGCAGATCCGACGCGACGCGGTCGCGGTAGGAGATCGCAGCCTGGAGGTGGTGGCGCGCCGTCGGGAGATCCGCCGAGGCCATCGCGGCGTGGTGCAAGAGCACGTGTGACTCGCGCAAGAGCTCGATGTCGTCCGTCTCGCGCGCGGCCTCGAGCGCTCCGTGCGCGGCGTCCGCGAAGGGCTCGCCGAGCGCACGCGCGAGCATGGCTCGGATGAGGGCGAGATCGGCCATGGCGCGCGAGCTCCCGCCCTCCTGATCGGCGTTGTCGACGAGGATGCGGGCTCGAGCGGTGTCGCCGTCTTCCAAGGCGATGCGCGCGGCGACGCGGAAGGCCTGGTTGACGACCTCGCGACCCGGGCCGCGCGCCGGACCTTCCGTCTTGGACGCGCCGTCTTTGTTGGTGCCGTCTCGGCGGGGCGTGATGCTCGCCCCCACCTCGGAGAGCGCCTGCAGGACGGCCTGCTGCGCGAGCGCCGTGTCGCCGCGCTCCAGGTGGATGCGCGCCATCGTGATCGAGAACTGCGCTGCCTGGAAGCCCGGCAGCGCGCCCTTGAGCCCGCGCGCGCCGAAGCGGAGCGCCTGCTCGGCCTCGGCCACGAGACCGAGGCGCAGACGGAGATCGGCGAGGTTGGCCGTGCACCGCGCGAAGGCCGGGCGCTCGCCGACTCGAAGGACGGCCTTCGCGGCCCGCTCCGTGATGTCGAGCGCGTCCGCGTAGCGGTGATCGAGCGTGGCGATGACCGCGAGGTTGAGGAGCGCGTGACCGGTGCGGACGGCCTCCCCGTGACGCTCGGCGTCCTCGAGGACGGCCTCGAGCAGCGCCTGCGCTTCGGCGCGGCGGCCCAAATAGAGCACGCTGATGGCGCGGTTCACCCGAGCACGGAGCTCTGCGACCAGGAGCTTCGCCAGCGACGCCTCACAGGCGTCAGCCGTGAAATGCAGCTCGGCGTCGGCGAACGACGCGCGCGCGAGGAGCACCTTGCCGAGCACGTTGCGCGCGTCGAGCAGGACCTCGGCCGAACGCGAGCCCGAGTCCGTGAGGCGCGCGAGCGCCGCGTCGGCTGCGGCGGAGGCGGCCGGCAGATCGCCGCCGCGGTACTTGACCTCCGCCAGCTCGACGTCGATGCGGGCTCGCAGCACCGCGTCGGTCGTCCGCTCGGCGGCGCGTTGCATGGTCACGAGCGCGGCAGGCGTGTCCCCCATGGCGGCGTGGCACTTCCCCAGCGCGAGCAGCACCTCCGCGCTCTCCGGCTCGAGCGAAGCGGCGTCGCGCGCAAACCGCAGCGCGATCTCGACGTCGCCGGTGAAGAGGCCGAGCGAGACGTAGCCGAGCAGGCGCGCCGCGGGCGCGGAGCCCGAGGCGCGCGCCGTCAGCAAACGCGCCCAGAAGTCCGCGCGGGCGTCGGCGTCGACCACGTCCGTGATCGCGCGCTGAGCGAGCGCGTCGCCGCCCTCGCCGTCGCCGACGACGAAACAAAGCTCCGCGGCGCGGAAGCGCGCCCAGGGGTCGTCGGGGTAGACCTTCGTCAGCGCAAGGGCGGCGCGCGACGCCACCTCCGCCGGGGGCTGCCCTTCCGGGGCGCCGACCGCGACCAGGGCGCGCTCCGACCCGTTCTCGCGCACGTCCACCGCGCCCAGCGAGATCAGCTCGGCCGCGAGGGTGAGAGCAACGGAACGGTCAGCATCCGCCACGAGCTCGGCGAGCTTTTGCTCGGGCCAAGGCCGGCCGACGAGCGCGAGCGCGGTGGCGAGATCGGCGGCACGGCCGTGCGGCGCGAGGCGAGGCGCTTGATCGCGCTGGGCGCCGCGCCACCAGGAGTCGAGCGCCTCGATGGAGCGAAGCTGCGGCACCACGGAGGCCGAAGCCGCCGTCCACCACGCTTCCACCTCCGCCAGATCGAGCTCCCCGCCCATCTCGACGACGTTTGCGGCGTCGAGCGGCGCATCGGACTCCGCGGCGGGCGTCGTCACCCAGACCACCGAAGGCCCGGAGCCGGGGGACGCCTCGAGCGACGCGCCGAGCTCCGCCGCGACGGCGCGCGCGTACCGGCTCGTCGAAGGCTCGACCACGACGACGCGCTGCGGGGCCACCGGAGACGAGGTGCGGGCGATGAGCTCTGCCGCGGCGTCGCGCGCGGAGAGCGTCTCGCCGCCGCGGCCGCGGAGCTGCGCGATTGCGAGGCGGAACCCCTCGCCGCCTCGGCCCGAGGTCGTGCGGACGACGCGGCTGCCCGCCAGGATGAACCGGCGCTCGACGTGTGCGGCGACCGCCTCGAGCGCCGCGACCGGAGCGGTCACGACGAGGAGCCGACGGTCGCCCTGCGAGAGCCGCGCTTCGAGGCCGCTCAGCCCGGACGCCGCCGGGAGGCTCGCGCTCTCGGCGTCGGATGACGCCGGCGGAGGCGGCTCGGAGACGGGGCGTCGAGCAAGCATTGAAGCCTACATCGTTGCTACATGACCTCACGTCTCGCGGCAACGCAGGACGTGGACCGGCCCGCCTCAAAGATGCTCAAGGCTCTTCCACGAGAGCGCGGATCCGGGCGAGCGAGCCTTCGGGAGCCTCACCGATCGCCTCCGCGAGGGGGAGCTGGGCGAGCGCGAGCGCTCGGTAAAGACTCGACAAATTCGTCGAACCGGCGCCCGTGCCGGAGGGCCCGACGACCGCGAGGTGCCGCTCGATCGTGGCCACGTCGCCACGCCGGACCGGACCGCTGAGGGCGGCTCGCGGGCCCAGGCGGGTGATGTTCTCGCCCACGCTCCCGAGGAGCGGACCGAGGAGCTTGCCGTGAACGGAGGGATCGAAGCCCGCTCGCGTGAGCAGCGCCTCCGCCGCGGCGGCCAGCGCCGCCGATCCGTTCGCGACGATCGCCGCGGCCGCGTGGTACGCGGCCGGCTCGAATCGCGCGGGCTCGAAGCAGCACATCCCCAGCTTGCGCCCGAGCCGCCGCGCCACTCGCCGCGCGGGCGCGTCGCCGGAGACGACGAGCGCCACGCCCTCGAGAGCAGGCGGCTGGCGCGCGGTCGCGAAGCTCGCGAGCGGGTGCATGGCGCCCACGGCGTGGCCGGCGCTGCGGAGCGCGCCGAGGACCTCCGCCGACAGCGCGCCGGAGCAGTGCACGACGGCCGTCGGGGCGCGGAGCGCTGCGGCGACGAGCGGCACGAGCCTCGGCAAATCCGAGTCGCGCGAGGCCAGGACGACGAGATCACACGGACCGATGAGCTCGGGCAACGCGCGCGCCGCGTGGGAGACGACACGCAGCCGGCGAGCGCGCGCGGCCGCGGCGAGCGCCCGCCCCACCTTGCCCCGCCCGACGACGACCAGCCGCCTCATGACCCGCGGTAGAGCCCCGAGGACTCGGCGTACGCGAGCACGCTCCTCGGGACGAGACGCTCGAGCTCCTCCCGGCCACCGCGCGCGAAGAGCGCGCGCACCTCGCTGCTCGACACCTCGGGCAAGAGCACACGGTCCGGGCGCGCCCCGGCGCCCGCGCGATCGAGGATCAGCGGAGGCGCGATGGCCTCGATGAGGTCCCAGCGGTGCCACTTGGGCAAATCGGGCACGACGTCCGACCCGATGATGAGCCGCAACGACCATGACGGATTGGTTACTTTTAGATGCTCCAGCGTCCGCAGCGTGAGGCTCTCGCCGCCGAGCTCGCGCTCCACGGCGCTGACCTCCACTCCCTCGAACAGCGAGAAGGCCAGCTCACACATCGCGAGCCGGTCTTCGAAGGGCGCCAGCTCCTTGGCGAACGGGTGCCGGTACACGGGGACGATGAGCACGCGCTCGACCGCCTGAATCGAGAGCGCGTACGCCGCCGCGAGGACGTGCGCGACGTGCGGCGGGTTGAAGCTGCCACCGAAGACGCCGACGGTCGTCACGTGCTCTGCGGTCCGCCGGGGTCGCCCTTCTCCCCTGCCTGGATCTTCATCTTGGCGCCGCGCAGGCGAGAGTCGACGCGCTCCGTCCGCGCGACCGCGCCCGTCGAGTCGAGCAGGTCTATCCGGATCCCCCCGCCCTGGTCGTCGATCACCGCGATGCCGTGCGCGTCGGCCGCGGGCGCGTCCTCCCCGCGGAGCGGGCCGGGCGAGAAGAAGAGCCGGGAGCCGATGGGGTGCAGGACGGGACCGTCCGCGCGGCCGAACACGAGGAGCGTGGCCCCCGCGATGTCGTCCTCGTCGAGCGTGGCCTTGTCGTAGAGCAGGAGGGCGATCCGTCCGTCGAACAGCTCGATCGTGCGGCCGGGCGGACGCGGCACGCTGGTGAGGACGCTCAGCCGCTGGCGCGCGCGCTCGGCCGCGACGAACGTCTCAATCGCCTCCGGCGCGGCCTTCGCACACGCAGCCGCGGCGCGCTGGAACACGAGCTCCGAGCTCGGGTTGCCGCCGACGAGCTCGCTCGCCCAGGCCGACACGACGCGGTCGAGCGCGTCGTCCGGCCCGAGGTAGAGGACCTTCTCGACGCCGGCGGAGTCGAGAAGGAGCTGGGCAGATCTCGCGAGGGTGACGAGATCCGAACGAGCAGGGCCGAGGACTCCGAGGCGCACCGAGGTCGGAGGGTACCATGGTACGCTTTGCGCGTGTTCGAACGACGGGCGAAGGTGCGCGATCGGGTGAGCTTCACCATCGATGGCCGCGAGATCGAGGCCGAGCGCGGGGAGCCGCTCGCCGTCGCCCTCCTCGCCGCCGGAGAAGGGACGCTCGCGCGGAGCCCGAAGCTCCACCGGCCGCGTGGCCCCGCGTGCCTGAGGGGCGACTGCGACGGCTGCCTCGCGCGGGTCGACGGCGTGCCCAACGTGATGACTTGCCTCGCGGACGCTCACGGCGGCGAGGTGGTGGAGGCGCAGAACGTCCTCGGCTCGCGCAAGGTCGATCTCCTCCGCATGACGGATTGGTTCTTTCCGAAAGGGATCGATCACCACCACCTGATGGCCGGGATCCCCGGCGTGCAGAACGTGATGCAGACCTTCGCGCGTCAGATGGCCGGGATCGGCAAGCTGCCCGAACGCCCGGCCGACCCCTTGCCCGCCGCGCGGATCGACTGCGACGTGCTCGTCGTCGGAGCGGGCCTGGCGGGCCTGTCGTGCGCCGCCGAGCTCTCTCGAGCGGGCGTGAGCGTCCTCGTGGTCGACGACGGACACGCTCCGGGGGGCTCGGCGAACGCAGCGGGGCCCGACGCGATGGCGGAAGCGGCGCGGCTGACCGCGTCGCTCGACGGCGCGATACGCTCGCGGACGACCTGCGCCGGCTTCTACGATCGCGACGCGTTGCTCGCCGGCAAAGCGGGCGCGCTCATCGCCACGCCGAAGATCGCCGTCGCGGCGACCGGCGCCCACGACGGCGTGCTCCTCGTCGCGGGAAACGACCTTCCGGGGGTGATGGGGGCGCGCGCCGTCGCATCCCTCGCCCACCGCGGCATCGTCCCCCGCGCGGGCGCGGTCATCGTCGGGAGCGGTCCGTTCGCTGCACAGGCGGAGCAGGCGCTCGGCGCGGTCGCGCTGCGCCGCGTCTCGGAGTCCGAGGTCGAGGCGATCGAGGGCAGCTCCCGCGTCGAGGCCGTGAAGCTGAAGAGCGGCGAACGAATCACCTGCGGGGTCGTCGCGGTCGCCACGCCGCCCGCCCCTTCGTTCGAGCTCGCGGAGCAACGCGGCGCCAAGACCACGCGGACCGAGTCCGGCTTCGCGGTCGTGACCGACGACAAAGGCCGCGCCGCCGAGGACCTGTACGCAGTCGGCGAAGCGTGTGGCGCGCCGTTCGACGTCACCGCGCTCGTCGAGTCCGGCGCCCGCGCCGCGCGCGCGATCACCGCCGCGCTCGCCTGACCCTCTCCTGCCGCCCTGCGTTCGACCCGAGCAACGCTCGAGGCGCTGCTCCGACGGCACCGGCCGCCCGTCTTTCTTCGGCTCACACACTCACGACGGTTCACCCCATTCGTTTCGTTCAGCCGCCCCGCGCGACCGCGCGCGCCGCAAGGGGTCGCCGGCCGTTCCGCGCGTAAGCTCGCTTCCCGAGCTTCTCCATCCCGATGTACAGGACGGCGGTGAGACGCGGACAGCCCGGGGGCGGATGGGACCAGTATCGGTCCGCCGGCAACCCCGGTCGGAGCTTGTTCGCAGGGTCGACGAGCACCTCGCCAATGGCGATTCCCTCCCCGTCCGCGAGCCGATCCACGATACCCCCACCGGCACGGCAGACCGACGATAGCCCCGCGAAGCTGAAGCGGACTCTGAGCCCTGGCAGGCCGGGAACTGGCGTCTCACTCGGCGTGTGGGCCTTGTTGGCGAGCACGACTGGTACGCCAAACGTTCGCGCATAGAACGGCGCAATCTGGCGCAGGCTCTCGCGAGCCAGCTCCGCCCCCGACGTCAAGAGGGGCGCGGAGTGCGGCATCAGGATCAGGTCTGGATCTTCCAGCCGCACACGTCGAAAGAAGGCCGCAGAGTGGCTGTCCTGACAGATGCCGATCGCCAACCGTCCGAGCTCGGTGTCGATGACCTTGGGCTCGTCCGAGCTCCGGAAGAACCAGCCCTCGAACCCAGGGAGCGACTGCTTGCGCACGCGGCCGACGATGCCGCCACCGGGCGCGGCGAGCGCGAATGTGTTGTAGAAGTCATCGCCCTCGGCCTCGAGGTAGCTGGCGCCGAGGTGAATCCCGTGCGCGCTCGAGAGGCGGGTCAACGTATCCGTCCGACGAGTCGCGTCGTTGACGAGCGCCTGCTGATGTGGCCGGCGTCGGCGCCTACTGCGCCATCAACGTGAGCGCGCGGTACGGGTTCGCGGCGAGCAGCCGCTGGACGTCCTCGT